>ENA-UZWV01004553-UZWV01004553.1-metagenome-genome-assembly--contig:-Day-3-1m-contig-4553_pt1 | contig 113873 bp, 89 predicted proteins | sample MGYA00260342_ERZ794902 | MGnify/ENA metagenome assembly ERZ794902
GTATTCCACACTGACCAGCTCTGCATCTACCCCATTAGCATTAAAATGCTTGTGTAGTTCTCTGTTTATATTGCCTTTGTTGCCTATAAAACAACAACGTAAGCCTTTATTGTGTATGATATCAAATTGCATAACCATTTACCAAGTGTGTTGCCAGTGTCTAACTGACTCTGTCCAATCTAAGTGTGCATTAAGAGCCAAGTACACTGCTGGAGTATCTGAATGTATGTTGCTCAAATGGAATGGATGGTGACTGCTTAATATAAAAGTCTCTCCAGGCTCTACAGTTTTGATGTGATACTCATTGTTTCTAGGATCTGTGAAGCCCAGCACACTTGAATTCTCTCCCAAGTATACCAAACACAATCCTTTTCTGTGAGGATCTCCAGCAAATGAATGCTTGTGACTCTCACCTCCTGCACTGATAGTGAACACTTGCATCTGCATTCCACTTCTCAATCGCAAGTCTTTGATAACTTTAGAACCAAATGCATACATCAAGTCACCTGGTACTGTGTGGCTTGTGGTGTGTATGTTCATGTGGTTAGGTGGCTCAGGCGCTAATCTGCTTGAGAAATCCTCTACCACTCGGCTCATGCTTTGTGTTATTCGTTTGCCAATCATTAATGGTGTCATCGTTGTTTGTATCCTATTTGCATGAAGCGTGTGTACGCAGGTGTAAGCATTTCTCCCACGTATGAGCTTCTACGAACGTCTAACGGGTATTTTCTTTGTACGTCTGCAATACTGCTACAGGTATTTATATGCCCGTCATAGTCCTCACTGTTATTTGTTTGCATCACTATTAACTGATCCTTATCAACTGTGTCAAACCAATCCATGTTCATATGCTCACAACTGGTGTTAATAATAATGTCTGGCTTAACAGTTATAAGTTCTCCACTTGTTTCAAACTGCATGTTACCGCAATCCAATTGACTTACATCTGCTACTACGCCTTTGTAACGCCAACTGTCTTGTACATACTTTTGATTAAGTTTTTCAGACTTAGTGATAGCATCAGCATCCATATCAATGCCATATACTCTTTGCGGATCAATAACATGTATTAACGGTTCAACTAGTGTGCCAATCCAACTGCCTAATATAGCAACAGTACAACTTGGATTAGGTCGCACAGCATTTAACTGCTCCAGTAACCAACTCTTTGATGCTAACTGTCCTTTGCTAAAGGCATGTGTAGGATAGTAATTGCGATGCTGTATAACATGCTCAAAGTAACTAGGTGCTGGAGTATAGAAGGCGTTGTCGATATACTCGCTAACGGACTCCCATGTATCTAATTGTATTGTTTCTAGTTTCACTTTTTCTGTCTCTCTAATAATTCTAACACATAACTTAATTCGCCTACACATTTATCTATCACCATGTGTGCTACTTCGTTATCATTCTTGGTTCGCTCTTCAGCTAACATATCTATTCTAACTCTGATGTACTTCTCAACTTTGTCCATTCTGCTTCCAACCATTCGTAATCATTAATCTTGTTTAATTGTTCAGCATTGTCCTTGTGCTTGATAGCGAACTCCCTTCCTTGTTCTGCACCCAGTTTAGCATCATGTCTAAAGTCAGCATCTGGTACAGGATGTAACCAACTCTCCAGTCTGCGTTGAGCATCAGGATCACGTTCTCTGCCTAATGTTAATTTAACACATTCTCTGAATGCACTACGCCATGTACTCTCTGCATCTACATTAAAGTTTGTTACACAACTAATCTGTGGCATTGACTTGAAGCGTTTGCTTAGTCCTGTTGTAAAGTCTAATCCCCAACTGGTTGCACCACGTACTTGTTCTGTGTTAAACAGTTTAACGCCGCCGTAGCCGTACTCTTCTCCTGTTACAGGATTCACACTTGCCCATACATGTACGACATCTTGGTCATATACATCTGGAATGTAATCGAAATTGAATTCATCATGCACTAGTGCATCAGCATCAACAACCCAAAACAGTTTAGTATCGGCTTGTTCTGCACATTGTTTGTGTGCATTAAAGATACCTTCTACTCCTCTTACATGTTGTACTGTTAATCCTTTACGTTCAATTGCTTGTATGTGTCGCTCGACAGTAGCAACATCTTCTTTATAACTAAGCATAAACACGTTGTAAGGTTTAATCTCACTTGCTGGCTGTTTAACATACTGCAACTTGCCTGCATCAAGTTTGTTCAAACGTATCTTCTCTGATGTTAGCTCTTTTATAACAGTGCTAACAGGATTGGGCCATAGTCTAACTCCGCCATAACTTTGTGTTAAGCCTGTTGTTGGATTAAGTCTTTGCCATACATGTGCTTTACTCACACTGTCTAGTTGAGGTGTATATGAAAACACAAACTGTTCTAGTTCTTTTACGTCATCATCTATTGTAAAGAACCAATCTTCATTTTGTGCTTGTATACTGTCCATATGTTGTTTAAGTGTGCCGGGGAGTTTTCCTTTTAGACTATATTGTTTCCAGTGCGTAGGAACAGTTGCTTGAGTATACACTTTCTTTAACTTACTAAAACTATTATTAACAATCTGTTTAACACTGTACTGCTTGTCATCAAACGTACCTTTGGGTACTAGTCGTACACTTCTAAAGTCTTGGTTAGTGTCTTGGAACACATGCACAATATCTTCTTCCCACTTAGTAGGTATAAAGTCATAGTTCCAATTAGTTGCTAATGTAATGTAAGGATCCATTACCCAATACATAGCACTGTCACAGTTGTTATCAAACTGCTGTAATTGTTCTAGTATATCCAACTCTCCGTCTAACCAGTACTTAGGATATTCTTTTTGTTCTCCTGCTACAGCATCTAGAATAAACTGATCAGGTATACTACAAGTTAATACTTGTTCATCACTTAACACACTTGCATCATAACTTGTGGGCCATAACCTAAGTCCGCCGTGTCCAATAACTAATCCTTCTGAGTCTGTTCTCTTCCATACATGTACTATGTTACTGTTATCAGTGTGAGGTATAATACTTTGTGCAATGATGTCTGAGTCTAAATCTATATCGGGGTCCACAGTCCACACATAACCTACACCTTGGTGTTTGCTTATGATACTCTGTACTTCCGCACTAGTGAGTTCAGTTAATTGCTCAACGGGCCACACAGGATCTATACTTGCTACAACATATATCTCTTTTAGTTTGATGTAACTGTTGTCTTTAACTTCTTGCTGAGTATAAGTACCCACAGGCATTAACTTAACACCACTCTGCTTACTGTTACCTTTGTGTTGCCATATATGAACCACATGTTCTTCCCACCTACTAGGCACATAATCAAACTGCCAAGTATCTACTAGTTCAACATGTGGGTCTACTACCCAGAACATATTACTTTCACAATCAATACTGAATTCGTTTATTTGTTCTAGTATACTGCTATCGCTACTTAAATAACAAACAGGGTATTCCTTTTGTTCTCCTGCTACTGCATCTAATATTAACTGATTAGGAATACTACTAGTTAACACTTGTTCGTCAGTTAATTGTGTTGCATCATAATCAGTAGGCCATAATCTAAGACCACCGTGCCCAATTACTAAGCCATCAGCATCAGTTCTTTTCCATACATGTACAACATTACTGTTATCTGTGTATGGTATAATACTTTGTTTAATGATATCATCATTTAATTCTATATCAGGATCTACTGTCCATACATATCCTACGTCTTTATGCTTGTTAATAACTTGTTGCACTTCTGCACTTGTAAGGGTTTCTAATCGTTCTACGGGCCATATAGGATCTTTACTTGCTATGCTATGTATTTCTTTCAGTTTAGCATAACTATTTTCTCTAACCTCTTGCTGAGTGTATGTGCCTTTAGGCATCAACTTAACACCGCTTTGCTTACTGTTACCTTTGTGTTGCCATATATGTACTACTTGTCCTTCCCATCTGTTAGGTGTATAATTAAATGTCCAGTTGTCCATTAGTTCAACATGCGGATCAACTACCCAAAACATGCTACTCTCACATTGGTCACTGAATTGATTTATTTGTTCTAGCAAACTGCTATCTCTGTTTAAGTAACAAACATCATACTCTTTATGTTCTCCTGCTACAGCATCTATAATTAATTGGTTAGGTATACTACTTGTTAGTACTTGTTCATCAGATAGTTTGCTTGTATCATATCTAGTAGGCCACAGTCTTAAACCACCTGCTCCTACAGATGTTTTCCAAACATGCACATTGCTAATAAACTTTTCGTGCGGTATAATACTCTGTGTTATAATGCTGTTGTCTTGTTCTACATCAGGATCAACTGTCCAAACATAATGTGAATCACTGTGCTTGTCTAGTATTGCTTGTACACCTGCAACAGTTACTTCTGTTAATTGCTCACAAGGCCACACAGTCTCTTTACTTGCTACCTCAGGCATCTGTTTTAGTCTATCAAACTTATTCTCTATAATTTGTTCTGCACTGGTGTACTTTATATTAGTAGGTAATAGCCTGATACCTGTTTCTCTACTGCCACCGTTGTGTTCCCATATATGAACAACGTCTTTATCATACTGTGTAGGATAATAACTAAAATCAAAGTCTGAGTCTACATCTACTAAAGAATCAACTACCCACATCATGCTAGTGCTAGTATTAGCGGCTAGACCCTCATAGACGCCGTCTAAGCCACGTTCGATATCTTCTGGCTGTATGTGGTACACTGGAAATTCTTGTTGCGTACATGCAGGTTCTCGTATGTATTTAGGTCTACCTTTCTTTTCATCTTTGTGTCTTAAACTAACACCGCCATAGTCATACTGCTTATTAGTTATTGGATTAAGTTTCTGCCACACATGTTGCTTACCTTCGTCAAACACATTAGGCTGAAAGTCAAAGTCAAATGTTTCTATCACTGTAACGTCTTTGTCTATTACCCAAAACCAATTGAAACTACTTTCAGCAAGTCCTTGTTCGTACGATTCAAACTTCTCAAACTGTATGTCCATTACAACAGGACTAAAGTCGTGTTCTTTTATTTCACCATTCCAGTCGACTGGCATCCAACGTAACAAGCCGTTAGCAAATACATGTTGTGTGTTCTTTTCAAACACACTAGGTTGCCATGGTATGCTACTAATAGCATCTTCAAATGCTGTAGGTACTATCCAACTATCTTCAGCAAGTGATTCATCTGATGCATCAGTAAATCTGATGGGGTATGTCTTACCACCGACTGGGCTTTGCTCGTTGTATTTGGTATCGCCACTCCCATTGATTGGAACAAGTTTAATACCTCCTGCTCTGTTGTCGCTGATATTTGTAATTGCTTTTGGGTATTTGTGTTCCAAGTCATTTGGAAACTTGAATACTTGTATGCATTTTTGGTCATATCGTTGTGGTACATATTTAAACTCCTCGTTTATTTGATGTTCGCTGTCTACAAGCCAAAACATTTTTGTTCTACTTTTTCTTGCAGGTGTTTCGTAATCGTTAATGTCGTCAGCATAAAATATATCATAACGTACTGGACATATATCTTCTTGGTGCTTATGCTTTGTCATGTCAAAGTCTTTGTGTACTAAACGCACACCTCCACACCTGTTATCCCATGCGTCTGTGCAGTCTAACGGATAACGTTCTTCTAGGTGTCCTGGTATCTTAAACACATGAATGTATTCACGCTCATGAACACTAGGCACGAATAATAGTTTACCATTGAATGTGTGATCCCTATCCACAATCCAAAACCAGTCTGTCTTACTACGCTCTGCATACTCGCTGTATGTATCTGCTGTAAACTCATCTTCGTCTACATAAAATACATCATACGCTTCGTCTTCTATAGGACATGCTTTATGTATTTTTATCTCTGCATCTTTAAATTGCTTCGGTACTAAACTAATGCCGCCCATTGCTTCTGGATACTTCTCTTGTAATTGGTAAGGCATCTTAAACACATGTATCATATCAGCTTCAAATGGATTAGGTACCCAATCGAAAGTGTTTAAGTTAGTTTTGTATTGTACATCTACTATCCATACATAGTCATGATTGTATGTATTACGTTGTGCATACTGTGTAGGTGTCTTTGTAAACAACACAGGATAGTCTGCTTTAGTATCTAAGAACTTGTGATACTTTGTATCTGCTTGTTTCCAATCGCGTGGATATAACTTAACACCGCCTTCCTGTTTAGGATATTTGTGTTCTAGTTGTCCACGCAAATGAAAACTGTGAATAAAGTTAGGCTCGAAGTTTCCTGGTGCCCAATCTATATCTTCCCCTAAGATGTATTCACTGTCTACACACCAAACGTGAGTACTGTTAGGGTTATGTTCAAAGTAGTTCCCTGGTGCTTCTTCAAACAACATATCAAAGTATTTCTTACATACTACTTTGTTATGCCATACAGTTTCTTTATTTTCACGTTTGGGTAATAGACTCACCCCTCCATAATTTTCGCTGTTCCATTTCCATACATGCTGATATCTCTCCGTGTGAGTATCAGGCTTAAAGTCAAATATTTCCCAATCGGTTATTTTTGTATTAGTATCTACTAGCCAATACATTTTTGTATTAGGCTGTATACTTGTAGCCGTGTCTATTTGTTTTGCAAATGGCAATCTTTCTTTTAGTGTGTCGTTGTCACCAATGTAAAAAATATCGTACATCAGCTCTTACCTTTTATTAATGTATCTAGTTGTGTGCTGGTTAACGTTATAGGAGTAGCATTAAACAGTTCGCGTTCCATCCTGCGATCCATGTTACCCCATGTGAGTTGTACAGAACTCCACTCGCAGTCGTCTCTGTGGAACCTAGGATCAATGCCACATACATGACACTTGCTCTTCATCTTCCACAGCATTCTTTCTTCGTCTGTTAATGACTCATCGTGCAACCACGGCTCACGTGATATTTTTAGAATGTCGTCTCTGCTAATCGTCTTTGACATGAACGGGGACCTTGTAATGTTTGGCAAATTCTTCTGCCTCTTTGGCTGTGTTAACAATAGGCTGTCCTTTAATATTCAAACTGGTATTAAGAACAACTGGGCATCCTGTCTCTGCATACCATTGTCGCATAGCATGATATAGCTCTGGATGATTCCTTCTGTTTACTGTTTGCACTCTGCTTGTACCATCCCCATGTACAACTGCAGGTATTACGTCTGGCTTCTTACACTTGGCAACGAATTGCATGTAAGGTGAATCTATTTTACCACCAGGCATATCAAACCAATCACTAGCATGTTCTTCTAATACTATAGGAGCAAAAGGTCTGAACTGTTGTCTACGTTTAATCTCATTTACTTTATCCTTAATAGTGTCCCCTCTAGGATCAGCAAACAAACTTCTGTTACCGAATGCTCTAGGTCCGTACTCTGCAGGACCATTTGCAACTCCGAATATCTCTCCCTTGCGTAGACTTGCAAGGAACTTTTCTTTAGGCCATGCACCGTTAATAGTGTATCCCAAGAAAGGTGTTTCCCAATTAACACGTTCACCGGTTTGTTTATAATAAAAGAGTGCCGCGGCTCCTAAACTGGAACCAGCGTCACCCGGGTTAGGCATGATGTGTACATTTTGATAGAGGTCATATAGTCTACTGTTGGCTACACAATTTAAAGCACACCCTCCCATAAAAACTAAGTTATTGCTTTTAGTATATTCTTTGGCTAACTTTGCGTATGCTAAAATACGCTCTTCACATATCTGTTGAGCACTTGCGGCTAAGTCAAATTGTATTTGCTCGTCTGCTAGTGCTTCTTCACTCATAAAAGTTTTTGGTAATCCTTTACTTAAATCAATAGTTTCTAATGCAGTAGACAAGTTGCCTACTACTTGACCGTTACGAGTAGATGATATTTCGCTTTTGAATAATTCTTTATTCATCTTTTCTACATACACAGGATTGCCATAAGCCGCCATTCCCATAAGTATGTATTCATCTTCCATAGGCTTTAATCCTACAGCACCTGTAATAGCACTATAGAACAATCCTAAACTATTAGGAAACTTAACTTCGTGCATTAAGTCTAATCTAGTTGACCCGCCTCGTTGTGTTTCCCATCTATAAATTGTTGCAGTCTGGTATTCACCAATAGCATCAATAGTCATAATAGCACAATCGTCGAAGTCACTAGTTAGCACTCCTGCCGCGGCATGACTTTCATGATGTAAACAGTTAGTAATAGGAATACCTTTTAGTTGCGGATAATACTTTGCTATCCACTCTTCAGCAGTAGGTTCCGTAAACGCCGCCTTAATACTAGACCAAGTCATTTGTTTTAGTCTACGCTTCTGTTTTAGTTTACTGCTTTCGTGTAAAACAATAACATCAGGTAGTCCGTGCTTGAGAGTATCCTTCATAAGTTTTTGATTTATGTAGGCATCGTTTTTTATTCTGCTGTATCGTTCGGCATGTCCGGCGAATAATATATCGCCATCTTCTATAACGCAAGTACTTGCGTCATGATACATACTGCTAATTCCTAATATTCTCATCTATATATAAATGGATCGTTCTTCCTGATATTATCAAGTTTCTTCTTTAACATCTCTTCTTCCTCTTCTGAAAGTTCAATGTCATCTAGATCCAAGTCCTGTTCTGTGTTTTTGTGTTTGTCTTCTGTCTTTGGTATAGGATTACCGTACAAGTCACCTTGGTCTATAACCTTAGTTGTCTTGCCTAATCCGTTCATTTCATCTTCGCTCATTTTACATTCCTGCTAATTCAGTTTTAAATTTGTTGTAGTACTGCTCGTGTATAAAAGCATCAGCATGTAGCCAATCGGAAAAGTGATTAGCATGTGTATCCTTGTACTGATCTACAAAACTGTCATACGGTTCAAAAAATGTATCAAACGGAAAAGATTCTTTTAAGTGTTCTATATTTAAGAACTCCCATTGACCTTCATCCATCTTTGCACAACTATTTGTTTGTATATACTCTACACCTGCCTTCTTTAGGAAAGTGTCTAGTAGAGTAATATTTATTACACGTTTTGTCATTCCGAAGTCAAAGTCGGTATGATATAGTTGCAATGCTTTGAACCAATTTTTAAAGTTAGGACCGTCACCGTCTCTATAAAAAGGCTTGTAGTCACAGCCGTTTGCCCAGTGGTAATGCTCCTTATGTCCATTATGCTCGTGTGTGAACTCTATACGCTCGTTAGTACTCCAGCCTAATACTACTAATAGTTCGCTAGGATCTCTGCCTTGTTGTAGCCATTTAGATACAAATTGCATTGTGCTTCTAACTATGTATTCGTTACTTGCTCCAGGCATACACTGATTAACATAATTTAAATTATATTCTTCTGCTAGTAAGCCAGGCCATACTAGACTAACTGCTTGATTAGTTCTAGCAGTATTGCCTCTCTCAACTACTTCACTGCCTGCCAAGTGACTACAGCCGCTAACGTATAACCATTTCTTATTGCTTATGTCCAACCTAGTAACTCCCATAAGTCCGGTATACTTTCTTTTATACTTTGGTCACGTTTGCTATCAAGCAGTAATGTATACTCCTTAAACACTTGCATTTGTTCTTCACTGTCGTCATTGTAATGTTCTTTTAGTGCTTTGATTAATCCTAACACTGTTTGTTTATTACGCTCGTCAGCATCGAAGTACTTACTTGTTACTGACCATGTTTCTAATTTTTGTACAGCAACATCTCTAATGTTCTGCGGTAAGTTTCTAATGTCTAAACATTTAGGATAATTGTTTAATAAGAAACTTATATCTATCCTACGTCCGCTTTCGTTTGATACTTCTTCTGCATAGTCCAGTAAGTCTGTTATGTTTAGTATATTATAAATTTGTATAACAGGACTAAACAAAATATTACCAACTACATCAGACTTTGAATAGTCTCTGATGTGCTTATCGATAACGCTCCATGTACTACCACTTCTAATATAGTCGTTATATTGTCCGTAGCCGTCTACACTTAAACACATAAGAACATCTTTGAACTGACTAATAGTATCTAAGAACCTTGGCTGTATGTTTGTCATGTTGCTGTTAAACACTAAGTCTATGTCTTTAGCAATATCTAATTCGATACACTTGTTGAGGATCCAATACACTCGCTGTATAATAGTTGGTTCGCCCCCAGTGAAGTATAACCTGTTGACACTAGGCAACCATTCTTCCACTGTAGATAAGAAGCCAGGATCATCAAACCAAGGCTGAGTGTAATCACTAAAGTCGCCCCAATGACTAGTTTGGACAACGAACTGTCTTTCCTCTTCTGTGTATAATTCTTCATCTTGTAATTCCTTATATATAGCACTACTGTTTTGACTTTGACACATTCTGCAACGTAAGTTACATAGTGTGCCTAATCTAAAATCCAAGTACTGTGGTGCTTCTTCCACAACATAGTCGTTGTCAATACTCTTGTCTACTATCTCTTTAATTTGATCTGCGTTCCTATGGAAGCCCATCCAATCTTGTATGTAGTTTTCTCTGTAACTAGGTATGCCCAAGTCTTCTAAATCATAACAAGGCTCGCAACCTTCTACACGGTCGCCTTCTATCATTTGCTTTCTAATTTTACGATAATGATTATTATTCCACACTGTGGATATATCATCACCTTTGTTAAGCATTAGTATACTGCCATCGTCCTTTTTAATCTGACCACTAGCAACACAGCAGAAGTTAATAGTACTGCTAGGCTGTGTCATTATGTGTATCCACGGATACGGGCAGAATGTTTTACTATAACTTGTCATGTTTATTACCTGCTTTTAAGAACTGCATTTGTTCTTGCAACTCCATTATACCTTCTTTCTCAAACCAAGGTCTAACGTGTTTGTATAATTCAGGGAAAGTTTTTGCAATGCTTTCTCCTCTGTACCTATCACTAAATGCTGTTTGTCTTACAAACTCATCCATGTAGCCGTCATAGTCTTCTTGGTTCATAAAGTTTAATGTGCTTTGTATTCTAGGATCATTGTGTGTCTTATACTTCTCTGTAATGGCTTCTTTTGCTTTCTTAGGCAATGCTTTAGGACTAATGTGTTGTGGCACATATACCATATTAAAATGTATCTCAGTTTCAATATTGTGTTCCAATTGATACTGTAGTAACTCGTCCATATACATTATATTAAATATACTCACAGTATAAAATATATTTGTTCTTATAAAGTCTGTGTTTTTAAACTTCCAATAGTTTTCCATTACTTCATCAAATTGCTGTGGGTGTCTAATATAATTAAACCTTTCACCTACACCGTCTATACTAAAAAATACTTGTACGTCTTTAAACTGTTTTAGTAGATCCATATGCTGTTTAGGATATATTGAACCGTTAGTATTATAACTTAGTGTTATATCTTTTGCTCTGCCTTTGTCTACTAATGTTTGTAATATATCAAAATGTCTTTTAATTAAAAATGGTTCTCCACCAAAGAACTCTAAACTTTCTACTTCTTCGATTTGACTTTCTATGTCGTCCCAAAACTTTTCATTTAGTTCAGGCCAACGTCCTAGTCTCCCCATTAGTTGTGCAAACTGATTTGTATCACCATCACGTTCTATTTCTTCTGGCACCCATTGACTACTTGCAAAGCCTGTGCATATTCTACACTTAGTATTACAAATGTTTCCTAGTTTTAAATCCATGCTCTTAGGTTTAGCATGTTCTAAGTCGTCAACATGATGTGCAAACTTTCTAAGTTCTCTTAAACGTTTACTATCAATACCTGCATCTTCTTCGTTCCAGCAGTTGTAACATGCTTTAGGTTTCTCTCCTGCAAGGAAGTCTGCTTTTAAATCTGCAAGCCACTTGCTATCCCATGCATCTTTTAATGTAGCGCCATCTGCCAAGTTCATATCAGGTACAGTCTCTTGCATAACACAGCACACACCGATCTCTCCGTTAGTACGAGCTTCTTGATTTATCCAAGGTAGTATGCAAAAATGTTCTGGTCTATCCATTATTTCTTTTCTCAAATTGTCTGTTTGCATTTCGTTGTATTGATTTTTCGATTTGTTTGTCAAACCATTTTCTAAACCATTGTCTAAGTTTACCCACGATAGTCTCCATCATCATACCACGGTCTTAAATCTTCTAGTTCAGGAAACACTTGAAATAAATCTTCTGCTCTGAACCTATCCATCTCCTTTGCTTCTTGCATACTTTGAGATAACAAGTGAGTGTCGTCACCGTCCATAAACTGAAGCAAACTTTCAAATGTCTGTGTAGCACGACCCACTGTATCCTTGCCCTCTATCCATTTTAATGTTTCAGTTATTTGTCGTTGTGCTTCTTGTCGTAAGTGTTTAGGCAAGACAGTTGCTCTGTGGTTCTCTTTTCCTAGTAAGATGTTTACGCCAAAGTCCTTTGGTTCTATAAATCCTATATCACACATCTCTCTGTAGAAGGCACAAACGTCTAGTACATTAAACATACTAACTGTACAACTAATGTTAAAGTCGTGATGTGGAATTTCATTCTTCAAACGTTCTCTGTTCTCAAGTGTATTACTCCATATAGTTCCTTTACGCAAGTATTCTGCCTTCTTGCCAGATGCATCTAAACTTGCACCAATACTAACATCATCAAAGTTTTTCCATAGTTCAATCGCATCTTCTTCTTTGTATGTGAGTTTGCTGAAGTTAGTGTTATAAAATATTCTTATAGGGTCTTCTCGTTTTGTTCTGCCCATCTCGACTAACTTATTCATTATATACCAATGCTCGTCCATTAGTAATGGCTCGCCGCCTGCCCAATATATTTTTTCTATTGTGTGAATGTATGGATCGAATTGATCCATAAAACCTGTGTTACCTTTTCGAATCTGTTTAATTGCTTCGTCTGGTGTTCTATTATATTCGCTGTCCACAGCATCTTGGAACCAGAGACTACTTAGATCAGGACCGCATGTTCTACAACGCATGTTGCAAATGTTACTAAATCTTATATCTAAATAAGTTAGGTGAATATCTTCTACATGACCGTCTTGGTCTGTTGATTGAACTACATCTATTCTAGGCGGATTCAAATTGTCTTTTTCAAAAATGAAATCATCGTTACTTCGTTTCCTTAACGTATTATGTCCTAATGATTCTAATTCATAGCATCTATTACAGTTTGAATGTTTCTTATTATTAAGCATATCTAGACGTATCTTTTTCATGTCGTCACTGTTATATACTTCATCTAAATCCATTTTGTTTAAGTCACCGATTGGTGTATGTTGCTCACTGAGACAACATGTAAATACTCTGCCATCAGGCCATGGATGTATATGCAACCACGGGAGAATACAAAATGCATCTCCGTTGGCTAAATCTTTTATTTCCTGTTCTGTTTTATTAATCTTATCCATGCTAGTCCTTATTTCTTCTACTGCCTTATTAATCTTATTATCCATGCATTCAAATCCCATTCCCACCATTTCTCACCTTGATGCCAAGCACCAGGGTTGCGGTGATGATTATTGTGCCATCCTTCGCCAAATGTTATTAAGTTGACCAAGTGATGGTTAACACTTTTGTCTTGTGTGTCCCAAGTTCTATATCCTAAACTTCGTAAGCCATGTCCGTGTCCCCAAGTGTTAAAGGCACCTGTTGCCCAAACACATAAACTTGCTGGCACAAGGTATGCGTATATAACTAACATAGGATCTATTATTAATAGCAATGCTATATACAATATTATGTACGCAAAGAAATATTTATGTGCGTCCATTACGTCTTTGTTCTTTATCCAGTCTTTAGCATTACGCAAGTCCCAACGCCCTGTGTCTGTTAAGTCTAATGTCCAACTGCGCCATGTACTCATATGATGTGGACTGTGGGGGTCTAAAGCATCGTCTGTGTGCTTGTGATGTTCTCTATGGGTAACAATGTACCCAAACACACTACTAACACTAGCCAACGTTGCACTTAGTATTAATACTCTTTCCCAAAGTTTGCTTGTCTTAAATGTTTTATGAGCAAAGTATCTGTGTTGTCCAACACTATTGCCTATACTTGCAAACCAAAAGTATACTGCTAGTGATACCCACAAGTAGTTGCTTGGTCCTAGTACCACAGCCGTAGCAAGTCCTAGATGCATTAAGCATCTCAACACTACGAGTTTAGGTCTAGTAAATGCTAGTATGTCCACTTTCTTCTACCTTGTCTACAAGTTTACTGAATGTTTCTCTCCAGTTGCTTTCATCATTCTTATCTAATAAATCGTTATAACGACAAAACTGTTCCCACTTTAACTCGTCCCAATCGCTGTTGTTAAACATGCTCAACAGTGTTCCTAGTTTGTGGTCATTACCCAATGCCTTTCTAAATTCTGTATGTATCAACTCTCGAGCCTTAGCAGGTATAACTGCAGGACTTAGGTAATCAGGATCATACACGAAGTTCATGTCAACCTCTATCCCATTCATCTCTGCCCATTTAAAAAACTCAGGTAATGTTGCATAATTATATGCACTCACAGTTTGTGTTATTCTTAGTACTAACTTGTCTCTGTTCTCTTTTAATTTCTCTATGGTATTCAATACAGCATTCCAGTTAGTACCTGTCCGTATAAAAGCATTACGATCTTCTAAGTCGTCTATGCTTAAACATATTCTTGCTTCTTTGAACTCGGGCCAAAGTTCTAAAGCAATAGGCGGTAGCATAGTGCAATTAATGTTGTACCATAGTATAACATTTTTACTTCTGCCACTGTCTACTAATTTTTGTAAGTATGCCCAGTGTTGTTTAATTAATGTTGGCTCCCCGCCATTAATATATAGTAATTCCAGATTGGGTGCAGAGTCAAATAAATCGTTATAGAAGTTATCATCCTCTGCCCACTTAAAGTCTTCGGGAAAGTTTAAGCCTAAGTAACCTTTATTTATAAAGTCAGCCTTTTCGACAATGTCTTTATAATCTTCGAGCCACTTTGAGCTACTTGCTGGATTGCAAGTACGACACCTAACGTTGCATACATTACCAAGCCTAAGCTCAACAAAACGCAAATCCATAGGTATGCTCCCATCCTCACTAGTAAGTTTGGATGCCCAATCGGTGGAATTTTGCTTAAATACTTCGGTCTCATGTTGTCGTTTGCTTTTCACTCCTTTATCTTCTTCCTCATAGCATCGCATACATGCTTTAGGTTTTTCGTCGTTTAGCATTTGCAGTCGAACTTCTTTATAGTAATCACTATTCATATGCTGTTCAACTGTCTGCTTGTTTAAATCAAAGAATTGGTTGTAGTCCTCCTTATAATTCCTTGCTCGATTCAAGCCATCAGTGTGGTCACTTATACAACATAATGTTACACCACCGTGTGGGTGTGTTGCTAAATGGTTCCAAGGTAGTGGGCAATATGTCTTACTCAATTGCTGTACTCCCCTTGACTGACAGGCAGGAATCCTGCTGTCGACACTGCTTCAAATTCTGTATCGTAATCAAACTCATGCTTAATTAAATCATACAGCTCTGGAAAAACTTTAACAAAGTTTTCTTCCCGGTATATATCTCCTCCCACTATTTGAGATTTAAATATAGTCCATTTTTGCTGACTGCTACGCTCATCAAAGAACTTTAACTTCTCAGCATCAAATTTGTTTTTTAAACTAGCAACTACACTTTCTCCATTTGCATATAGAGGTGAGTTCATAAAGTTTACTAGTGCGTTGGCTTCTTCCTTGTACTGTGGTAGCCACTCGTATTTTAATAATTTATCTGTAATTAATTCCTTCGCTGACTTCGGAAGTACAGGCGGAGATATCCATTTAGGATAGTGTACTGAATTATTCCAAATCTTAAAGTTAGGAAATGTAGTCTTAAAGTATTCATGAAAGTCTGGCAAATATAAAATGTTCAGTGCTGTAACTGTGTGTGTTATTTGTACAAACACAGGGTGATCACTGTTATGTAATTCATAATAGTAATCTAAGTTTGCCTTAACTTCGTCCCACTTACCAGGATGTCTTAAGTAGGTGAACTTGTCTTCTACTCCGTCTATGCTAACACTGAATGCTATGTCTCTGAAGTTCTTAACCATCTTATCTAGAAAATCTTTATCAGCGATAGTTCCGTTTGTACTTAATGTTAATGCTACATTCTTTGACCTACCCGTGTCAATCAAATAATCAACAAACTGCTTAAACTCTTTCATATAGAAAGGCTCACCGCCCATTATTTCCATACGCATTACATCTTTAGTCCAGTCGTCCATTGTTTTCCAGAATGCACTACGCTCTATGTCATTCATATTAATTTCAGCAGTTGTTTCCCAAAAAGGAATATTTCTGTCTATAGATTCTTCTCTCCACTTACTGCTGTAGTTTGTATTGCAACTTCTACATTTTAAGTTACAGGTGTTATCAAATATTAACTGTACGTCCATTAATCTTTCAGGCTCATTAGCAAAGTTAATACAGTCTTCGCCGTACCATTCTTTATAATAGTTGTTGTATTGCTGTCGCTTAGACTCTTTACCGTTTGCTTCATCTATCCAACATGTCTCACAATTAGAAACATCTTCACCGTCTCTAATTCTATCCCTCATCTCTCTCATTGTTTGACTGCTAAGTATTTCAAGCATAGAGTGTTCGCCCAAGTTATAATCCTTACCGTGTTCATCTTTGATCCGGTCCTTGGCTATGCAACAAGTTCTCACAGTTCCACCTGGCTCGTTGCTTATATGGCTCCATAGCAATGAACAATACTTGTAGTCAGGATCAAACAATTCCTTAAACTCTGAAGGTTCGTATGTGAAGCCGAACTTATTTATTTTTCGCGAAGTAGTCATAGTTCTCTAATAAAAATTTACTAACACATAGTCTTGTGTCACGATTGCCTCTGTTTATACTTTGATATTTTTGTTCTTGTGATGTGGCAAACAACACACAGTTAGTTACATGAAAGTTATTATTTAAACACATAGCATAGTAAGAGTCATAGTATTTGATAGGAATATAATCAGGACTCCAATTTATCATACAGAACACACCTACCTTACAAGCAAAGTTATTTACTATACCATTTTGATTTGCAAATATAACTGGGTCATCAATCTCATCACGTTGAAATCTTATGCCAGCTCTTGCACCGATGATAGGAAATGTTTTGCCTAAACTAAATGTTACTTCCTCAATACACTTATGTGATAAATCTATATTTATGTTTGCACACATACCAAAGTAAGCCATATCAACTAAAACAGGAATATTCATTCTTGTTGCTGTTAACATATAGTCTGTGAAGTTGCTGTGCATACCGCCTGTATCACTAAACGGGCAACTAATTATTAATGCATCACCTGGCTCTAATTCATTATCCTCCGAAAGCCATTCCCAATCTAAGTCCATTATGTTGCAGGCAATTTTATGCATCATAAAGTCGCCCCTTGCTATTTTAAATCTTCTATTGTTATGTCTCATCATAAACATTTGGAATGCTTCAGATGTGCCGTTAGTAATACTTGCATGTTGATATAAGTCTAGCCCATGCACAGTATTAAGTTTTGTAGATCCAATCCAGTCTCTAAAAACTGTTTTGTATTCCTCTTGTATGTTATGCTTGCCGTCAGCAACAAACATATCGTTAAATCCTTCTCTGGAATATTCTTTCAATTGCTGTGTTATCTCTACATCTTGTAAAGCATAGCCGCCCCGGAATTCTTTGGCGTCTACATCTGCAAGGGTAATACTTTCTCCATTTCTATTGAATAGTGGATTATCGTATCTAGGTATGGTCAGATCGTTATTACATACATCAATCTTCGTCAGCATCTAGTTCTCCATGTCCGTATTCTGTATCAATATGGTACGGCTGATTCTTATCATTGTCATACCAATATAAACTTTTGTGAGGAGGATCTCTCCAATCATGTACACTGTCGCTGATATAATAAAATAGTCTAAAGCCTACTCTAAACTTATCCTCAGGACAATCTATCGGATTAGGATGTCCATGAAAGCCACGTTTGTGATATTTCCAAATTACAACATTGCCCATCTCTGGGAAGTAACTTACAATTTTATCTTTCTTTTCAAAGTCCCAAAATTGTAAATCTCCATTCCATTCTGGCTCCCATTCAGGAGTAAAATATAGAATTAAACTTAATGCTCTATGTGTTTGGCATTGTTCATTCCAATTAAAGTCAGTGTGTATTTTTAAACTATCACCTTTATAACTTTTCATGTACCCTGCCCCCACAAGATACGGATCAGGAAGTAAGTGTCCTATGTCACAAACTTTACTTAACCATGTTAAGAATGGCTTGCTGTGTAAAGCACTAACTACTGCTCTGGCAACGGGTGCCTCTTCTAAGTCATTACACTCTTCCATATAACTATCAGCTCTAGTGAACGTTGTCCAAAATGCCGTAGGTATAGTTTTACTTTCTTCGTATAATGCTTCTGCTACATGCGGAGGAACAAAGTCCTCTATGTGCATTGTAGGGTAAGGCGGAGTATATCGATACTTCTCATTTAAAGAACGCATCTCTTCCTTCTTGCCCCACCTGGTAAAAATATAATCTAGTATTTCTTGATCTGTTATGACCATACGTTGTCTCCTAAACGATGAAACTTCATAATGCAACTATCTACCTTTGATGAATTTCGTGTTTCGATATCGTCAAAATCTATTAACTTGTATCCAACACACTCAAGGAAGTGTGCTATTGTAGGAGTATCAATTGTTGCATTATAAGGCACAGCTCTACCATGGCTCTGCTGTCTATTGCCTGCTTTGTTTATAACCTCAGGTGCGTATGAAAGTTCTTTGCCAGTGGCATGCATGTAGTTAATATCTAAGTGTCCAATTGATTCAACGTACAGTAGGTCTGGTTTATAATCATTTGCAATAGTTTCAATAAAATGTATGGGACTTGCTAAATGATAAAATAGCCCTGCTGTAATCACAACGTCGACAGGTTCATCGAGAATAAATTTCTCGTAAGTACAATTATGGAACTCTACTTCTGGATTCCATGTTGTTCCGTCTTTTAAACTTTCATACCACGTTGTGAACGGTTCGACCCCAATATATTTTTTAATATCACTATTGTTTATAAGTCTTTGGTAAGCACCGTTACCCGGTGCTATTTCTAATACTGTGCTGTTAATAGGCAATGTTATAAAGTTCTCAATTATGTCCAGATAGTCTTGCCAGCCTTCTTGGTCAGATAATGCTCCGGCAACATCGAAGTCTGCAGGATAATTATCTAGCCCGTGGTCTAGTAACTTTATCATCTCCTGCTCGTCCTTTGTAAACGTCCTTTGCACTTTCTTCTTGCTCACTGCCATTTACACGCCTTCCCTTGTGTTACCGTAATGTATAACAGTAATACCTTGAGCTTTAGGTGTCTTCCTCCATGGATCAATAACAACACTTCCTTCTGCAAAGGATAAATCTGTGCCGTTACCCGTCTTAACAGTTAATGCAGTATCACAGTCTGTAACATTGTGATCACCGTACCACTTAGACACAAAGTCCAATTGCTCACCGTAAGTGACCTCTGGGTTATGTGCTAGTAAGTAAACTGCTGGTTGGCTTAATACTTCTGCTGTAGGAATATCTCCTGTTTGTTCGTCATAGTAGTAAAGCGTATTACCTGCTTTCTCTACATAATGACCTACGAGCATACTGCTAGAGCCTGCCTCGTATGGAACCATTGGCTTGTATGCTTTACCCACAATAATTATAGGCTTCTCATCATACATCTTACCTTGGAACATATATCCGCTAGTGTGCTTGATAAGTTCCTTTGCCATGTTCTCTGCTTGTACTTCTCTACTACGCATTACTGCATCAAATAAGTCATAGCCTAAGTCCAAGTCCTCTGCCATCCAACGCAAGGCAATATTATCTCTAGGGTGACAAGCACCGCCATCGCCCATGCCTGGCTTCATGTAACCTGGTCCCATAATACGTCTGTCACTGTTAGCAAGTGCATCACATACAACTTCTGCATTAATGTTACCTGCCTTTTGAGCAACGTCTTGAATCATGTTTACTAAACTTACTTTTGCACTAATAAATGTGTTATAAAAAACTTTGATACATTCTACTTCGTCCCATGTACCTATAACATAGTTTGGTTCGTTTTGCATTATTGTATCGTAAAAGTCTATTAATTGTTTTGCATCACCAGTTTCGCTTCCGTCTTCTGTACCTATCATTACCATTTCTGGATTAACCATATCCCACTTAACTGTGCCCATAGCAATTAAGTATGGGTTGTAAATGAAACGTGCATTAGTAATAAGATGTACGAAGTCTCGTCTTACCGTTCCCGGTAGTACTGTTGATATAAGGACGACTAGTTGGTCTTTTGTTGCTACCTCATTCACCTGAGTTAGAACTCGTTTGACTGTACTATAGTCGAAGTCCTTGTTTGGCAAATGGCTGGTAGGTGCTTTTCCATCATATTGTGGATCATGTGGAGTTTGTACTGCAATAAAAACAATGTCTTGCCCTTTAACAGCATCTTCCATCTTATCAACCATTGTAAAGTTTTCAGGCTCTACTGGGTTAATATCATATCCAACAACATCATGTACTTCAGCGACCATCTCGGCGCAGGCTTGTCCTAACTTGCCAACTCCGATGAATCCGATTGAGGCCATGTTGTTCTCCTAAATTTTAAATATGTGTGTGTAGAATTAACTACTCTTATATTTATCATCTAAGTTAAACAGTGTTTTAAAGTTGTGATTAAATATTTTCTTAAAGATTCTGTCTTTTGAAGGGCCATGCATTAACATTAAACGGGTCTTGCTTGGCCATTGATACAACTAGTTTTTTATTATTCTGTATCTTTTCTTGTACCTGAGGTGAGAAAAACTTTTCATGTATTTCTAATATTGGTGTCTCTAAGTAATTAACTAGTACTTCTTTTATTGCTTCCATACGTTCATCGTCATCATATATGTTGTCGAATGAATAGTCAAAGAATTCTGGAAAAAGCTCAAACCCTAATTGTTTTATATGTGCATGTGTATCACGTACACCCGCAGTTAACAAAGGTAATTCAAAGTAAAATGCTTTAAATGTTTTCTCTGTGATGAAGCCTGTAACTTCGTATTCCCATTCCGGCTTACCCCACCCTCCTGTGCTCATAGGTGGCGTAGGACAAGAGTTTGTGTCAAAAAAAGTTTCACATGCTATCCAGGCATACGCACTTGAAATGACTCTATACGGTGGACTGTCTTGGTTGCGAAGAAATCTACTATCGTTTTTTCTAGCAAAAGTATTAACTGCTTCCTTCTTTAAGAATACACCTTTGTCTCTGTATGAGTAATAAATGTCTCGTTCATATGGAGATATAGTGTTAACAATTTCTGTTCTATGATCTTTTGTAAAGTTGTTCAAACAAACTAATTTTTTTAGTCTATGCTTATTTCCTGTTTTTTTTATAATATTGTCGGGCCAAGATAACTTACCCGGACTATCAGAAATGCGTAATGGATATATTGTAAAGTACTGTACATCTGCTCCTGGTAACATTCGATTGTACTTGTTACAAATTGTCCAGTTAGCCATTAAAAATTTAAGACGTTCATACCCCAAAGACTTGAAATCCTTTGCAAGTTTTTCTGCTCTATCAAATTCTTTAAATTCATCGGTGTACATATCCCAACCGTTAACAAATGCTATGTGTAAGTTTTTACATTTAGAATCGACAACCTCTTGTACTAAGTCACTAAAGTTTATCCTTTTATCGTTGTATGGATAAGTTGATATGCCCATTGTGTAGTATATGTTTTTATTAGGGTATTTTTTACAAATTTCACGGATCTGTAACCAATTATCTATAGTAACAATTGAACCGTAAAACCTTGATCTATCAAACTCACCTTCTAAAAAATGAGGGCTTATACTAACAAAGTCTCGGTTCTTGTCAGATTGCCCTTCCTCTGGACAATCGCCACCTTGGTCATCAGCAGTACATATAGTGTGCAAAAGGTATAGTTCTTTTGTATTGCTTATATCCGGATCGGTGTTCACCAGTTTGTGGTATGTCCAAACTAAATGTTCGCATACTTCTCCCGAAGTAATCATCTGCTGTTATGCTTCGGGTCTGTGCGTGTATACCAATTGTACAGTTCTTCATCTGCTTTATAAATTTCTTGTATGGTTAATGCCTCGCCTGTTGCGCCATCGTTTCGTATTTCTGCAATAGTTTTTTGCCATTGTCTGCCGTTAAAAAACTGTTCTTCATGTGTATCTGGAAACTGTTCTGCAAACGTAGGTGTGTTTAATATTGCTTCTAATTGTGTTATGACTGTGCTTTGTTTTTCTGTAACAATAGGGCGTAAGTCATCTAGTAAACTGTTTACTATTCTGTCTAGTATATGCCTGGGCCAACTCATAAAACTAAACACGATATCTGGATGGAATGCAAACATATTCTTTGTTTCTATTTTAACGTTAAGGTCTATAGCATACTGTACGAACTCACGTAAGCCGAATAGTCCAGGGCCTGTTAGTGTTAAGTCCATTAACATTTTACTGTCACCACCCGGACATGCAACACCTTCTCTGAAGTTTTTATCCCACTCTTCCCAAACTAATCCTGTGCGTATAAACTCTCCGATCTTGCCAATGCCGTCTATACTAGCACACATAGTCCAATCTTTTGCTTGTGGTAACCAGTCATACAAATAATTTTTACCGTAACGAACTCTACTTAAATTACTGTTGTAACGTAAATGTACTTTGTTTAAGTTTCCATCTTCGGCAAGTCTAGCCATACTTTTCCAATGTATATCGTACATTAATGGCTCGCCACCTACCCAATATATTTCTTCTACTGTGCCTGACTTAATGGCTTCCCAAAATTCTTCTTCTACTACTTCTTGTTGAAACTTTTGGATTATCTCTTTATTCTCCGGGACCATGAACGGCTGACTCTCCGGCGTCCAATGATCGTTCTGTCTCTTCTCTGTTTCCCATGCTGAGCTAAGTTGTTCACCACACATACGGCACTTAAAGTTACACAGATTGCTAACCCTATAATCAAAACTGATAGGGTCCATAGTTGTATTTCCGTCATCGTCTGTCTCCTCAAAACATTTGTCTATCTTGTCTTCAAATAAGAAGCCTGTAAACCACTGACGATATGTGCTTTGACTTAGTATACTGTCATTACAGACAGCACATTGCGGAATAGTTTCTCCAGCAAGTAGTTTGAGACGTATGTCTCTCATGTACTTACTGTTCCAATGTTCTTTTAAACTTACCGGTTGGTAGTCTGCAATAGTGCCGCTCTCTTTAAATAAGCCTGTGCTTTCATCATTACTGGCATCAATGTACTGCTTTTGAAACTGGTGTTCTTCTCTACTAGCACAGCACATGCGTCTTTCTGACTGTGGACTAATATATGTATGAGTCCATGGTGCTGTACAAAAAACTTTGTTCTCTGAGTCTGGGTGCATGGAACCATGTTCCCATTTAGGTTTAACTCTTTTCATCGACTGCTCCACCAAGTCCATCTGTCTCGGTGTCCCAACCTATACTGCTACCTGATTTACGTTTGATATTTGGATTGTAGTCTGGATCATCTTTATATTTTTCATCGTCATAATCGTCGTCGCTCTCGCCAGTTTGGCGTCCACGCACTTTCATTTCTACAACTTTAACTTCTCCATCCTCTGTAACAATACGTTTAGCATACAGTGTATTTGTTACGCCAACACTATCCGGTGCTTGTATATCGTGGTCATCGCTGATGTCTAGGACTTCGATACTGTCATACCATTCTGCAAGTCTTGGGAATGTTTCTTTAAAATCAAATCCACGTCTTGCATCATACTGCTCATAAAATACTTTAAAGTCGTGATGTAGTAAGTGTTGTTCGGCAGTATTTCTATGCGGAGTCTTTACAACATCTAAGTATTCTATTAGTCTACTAATTTGATCTTGCTCCCACGGTTGCAATAATTCTGCACCTGTGATTTCTGACTTCTCACCTTTTGCTCTGACGTTGTCGAGCCAGTTACTAATCTCATCGTGATACATTTTACGCAAGTGATCTGGTAATGTTAGTGGACTTTGGAAACTAGGAAAACGTAATATGTTTACACTAATACCAGGAACATGATGTCCGTATTTACGTTTCATATCTAATGTCCAATCCCAAAACTGCGTGATTGTATCTAAGCATAAAGCATTAATAGTCATCATACAATGTACACCTTCGTACCTTGCTTCACTGGCAAAACGTTCAAACTGTTTTGTCCATATGTCCCACTCTAATCCATCTCTGATGTATTCTGCTTGTGCGCCAAAGCCTTCATTACTAGTGTACACATGGAAGTGTTCGATGTGTTGTGTTGCATCAATAAACCTATCTAGTAGGGCTGGCTTAGCCATCAAGTTACTGTTAATTGCCAAACGCATTTTGTGTTTATTAGGATCATCAGACTCTTTAAACCAATCAAACAACTTATAAATCTCAGGAGTCATTAATGGCTCGCCGCCAGTAACCCTAATCTCTTCTAAGTCCTTACTTAGTTCAGGCCACCATTTCCAAAAAGCATCAACATAAGGATTAACATCGCCACGCTCAAATGGTTCGGCGTAAGGAGCATCATCAATAAAGTGTCCTCTTGCATCTGATTTAATACCTTGATAGCCACCGTTAGTTCTAATGTCTTTAACCCATGTACTACTAAAGGCAGGATTACAATAACTACATGCAAGTTGGCATGTTCTGTCAAAAGCAATTTCCATTGTTTTTAAGTTAACATCTTCTTGCGGATCTAATGTTGCAATAGTATCTAAGTCGTCATCTTCGTAGATAACTGTTTTATAGACTCTGTCTGATACTGGCTCATTGCCGTCTGAGTCTTGTCCCATGTCCTCAATCTTCCAGCAGTACTCACACTCTTTTGGACGGTCACCTTTTTGCATCATATCACGCATCTTTTTCTTATGGCGTGTGTTATGTATAGCACTAGGATTAGTCTTAATTTCTTCTGTATCTATCTGGTGTGCCGGGGGATGGTGACAACTAGTTGTGCCGCCATGACCTAACCATATTGTTGCATTGAACCACTTTGCTCCACAGAACGAATCACTAACAGGATCAATCTTCCGTGCTTTAAACTCTCTGTGTGTCTCTCCTACTTTTCTTACCATTACATATTCCCTACGTCGAAACTTAGATTCCTAACTTGTACATGTCTTTTTAGATCTATCAACCATTCAATTTGTTCTGCTACACTATCAGCTGTCATCATAAAGTCTTCTGCAAAGTCTTTAAATATTGCTGTACTGTCAGTGTCAACAAATCCGGGTTTGATTAGACTCACTCTACACTTTCCCTGTTTGTGCATATTGGCTAATTGTAAACTTGCCCAATCTAATCTGGCTTTGTCGCTTACATAGGGCGTCCATTCTGCACTGTAACCCATTTGACTAAAGTTAGTTATACTGTCGCTACTGGTAGCACTCATATTAACTATTAGTCTAGGTTTATTTTGCCATTGCTCATACATCAAATACAATAACCTAACTTGGTTATCTGGAACGTATGCATTATTTATAAATGCATCAGCGTTCCATTCTACTGCTTCTTTAACAACTTTTTTGCATGTACTTACTTTCATTAAGTTGTAGCCATTAGACTTACTAAAGCCTTTAAGTTCAAAACCTCTGTCCTCTAAACGATTCCAAAGCTCTTTTCCTATACCCCTAGTGTGTCCTGTTATAGCAATTCTTTTAAGATGTGGCATGTGTATATTTACTCTATTGTGTTATTTATTCAAACAAATCTACGTTTTCCCATGGCATTTTTTCTTTGCCAAAGTGTCCGTAGTTTGTGGTCCAACTAAGGTCTAAATTAAACAAATCAAACTTGTCTATAATACCCTTGGGTGTTAAGTCTACAAGTTGTCGTATTTCATTAGCAATGTCGCTTCTAACTTCACCGTCAGCATATACATACACACTAGTTGGTTCTTTAACGCCAATAGCATAACTTAGTTGTACAGTACAGTTGTCTGCTTTACCTGATACTACAATGTTCTTTGCCAAGTAGCGAGCCATATATGCGGCTGATCTGTCGACTTTAGTAGGGTCCTTACCGCTAAATGCACCGCCACCATGTGGAGCGTACCCGCCATAAGTATCAACAATAATTTTACGTCCAGTAAGTCCAGTATCTCCATCTGGTCCTCCTATTACAAATTTGCCTGTTGGGTTAATTAAGTATTCTGTTTCATCATCAATTGGTGCACCTGCTTCTTCTAATGATGCTACTACCAATTGTTTAATCTTGCTTCTTGTTTCATCTAATGAAAATTCTTCAGTGTGCTGACTGCTACACACCACTCTACTAACTCGTAGAGGAGTATTAATGTCGCTATATTCCATTGTAACTTGCGCCTTACTGTCTGGGCCAAGCCACACTTCCTTATCTCGTCTTCTTTCTTCTAAGTATTTTAATATTGCATGACTGTAATGTATTGCACTTGGCATGTGCGTAGGTGTCTCATTACATGCATACCCAAACATAATGCCTTGGTCACCTGCACCAAAGTCATCTGTGCCTAAAGCAATGTCGGGTGATTGCCCGTGTAGTTCGTTGTAAACTTTTAGTGTATTCCAATGAAATCCGTCTTGCTCGTAACCGATTTCTTTTACAGTATCTCTGACAATTTTTTCAATTACTTCTTTATTAAAATTGCTACTCTTATATTCGCCCGCCAACGTTACCATGTTGGTAGTTACAAGTGTTTCAATTGCCGCTCTATGAGTGACGTTGTTGTTTAGCAAGTAAGTAGCAACTCTATCTGAAATTAAGTCTGCTATCTTATCTGGATGCCCAGTGCTAACACTTTCGCTAGTAAATTCGTACATTTATTTCTCCGTTATAGTTTATATAGAATAGTTATACTATTCGACGAATAAGCCTTTAAGTTCTTTGCCTTTAGCCATATCGCCATTGAACGTCATTCTTCCGCCCATTACCAATGATATAGGATTACCCCCACCTAAAAACATCTCAGTCATTGTATCTTCATTAACAAATCCCACAGTGATGTCTGATTTGTCTAGATGTTCGTCTGCGATGATGCACCTATTATTATGAATGCTAACAGAAAATTTACCGTTAGATTCATTGATAACATTAACATTTATGTCAATGTCTATACCTTTTGCCTTTTCTATTTGGAAATTATCTTCCAGTGTTGTTTTGATTTTACCGATGTCTAACATTATGTGTTCTCCTTTGGGTAGCCTTCGTACCACTCTTTGATTGTGTTTACTCTCACATCACGCCATGCTTGTTTATCTAATGCCCACATGATAATTGTATCACTTTTGCTGTCATACTTTACTATTTCTATTTCTTGCTCATACAGTTCGTTATTAAGTGTGCAAGGCATTGTTCTAATCTCACCTGTGTCTATCTTCTCAAATATTATTGTTACTACACCCTGTTTGAGTGCTGATATTAATTTATCCATTTAATGCATCTGCCTCCTCACAGATAAACCAGAAATCGTGCATCTCCGGAAATGTTGCTAGGAAGTTTGTGTTTCTTCTTATGTCATGTTCTGTAAAAAATTTATAAAAGTCTGCACGGTCTCTTATTAATTTCTCATGTGATAACTCTGCTTTCATAAAATCTAAATTTCTTTTTGCTTTTGCTATCTCAAAATCCTTGAAGCCTTTGTAGTCGACATACTCCTCATTGGCTTTGTTCTGCTCCATAAAGTCAATTGCTTCTTGCATATACTCTTGGTACTGTCCAGGTAGTACTTGTATACTTTGCCACGCAGGAGCTCTGAGCAATGGGATATCAAACCATATACGTTGCTCTGGAACTTCCCACCCCATTGCGTATTGATTCTCTTTACTCCATTTCTCTCTAAGCTCTAAGATTCCCTGCAAGAATTCTTTGAAACTTGTTACACTTAAACAATTAAATGTGTTAATAAAATTGATACTAGTAAATCTTGTTTCGTCTAAAAATCTATGACAGTTGCTCCACACAGTCCAAAAGTCCATGCCATTACGCATGTACTCCGCTTGTTCGCCCCAACCATCTAAACTACAGAATACACTAAAGTTATGATATGCTTTATCGTTGTATTCGTATATGTATGTGTAACTGTTATTGTCTTGTTCCTCACATTGTCCAACTTGCATAAACGTTTGTGGTATTTGTTCACGCTCTATAACTGGTAGTTCGCTATCGTGATAACGTTTTGCTTCAGCACCTATTATAGAATGTTGCCATGTTTGCCAGTCAGTTCCATCCAACGGATCAGTTACATATACCTCTGCGCCATGCTTTACGTTGTCTAACTTCTTAACTGCATCTAGAAACTTAACAAACAATTTATCGTTGACAGGACACATGTTTGTTGTTATACTTAACTCTAAATCTTTATTTGGATTATCGTATACATAATCAAGTACCTTGAATGTATTCTTGTCCATTAATGGCTCACCGCCTGTCATACGAAACACTCGTAGTGTTTTGTACATCTCGGGCCACCACTTCCAAAAAGCAGTAACGTATGGATTGTCATCTTGGCTTACTTTAAGTGGCATAAGTCCTTTGTTGTTCAAACTGTTTATGTTGTTATGTGGTGCTGTAGTTGGATACTCCCCGAACTCGTCTATCTCTTCTTGCCATGCAGTACTTAAATGCGGACTACAATAACTACACTTGAAGTTACATGCTTGATTAAAGTTTACTTCTACATAACGTGGATTGATATTGCCACTAGCACCGGCATCCATGATATCTTCTTTACTTTGTTGTGCCCAGTATTCTCCACTACGATATACTCTGTCACTTCTATCGCCTTGGTCTTCGATGTTCCAGCAATAACTACAGCCATCAGGTCTTTCACCTTTGAGCATTTGTCTGCGTTGTTCTTTTTTCTCTTCGGTGTTGTGTAGTGCTGTGATATTTTTATCTAGTTCATCTAACGGAATTTTATGTGTAGGAGGATGATAGCAACTGTGTGTCATGCCATTTGTTAAGTGCATAGACACTTGACTCCACTTAGCATAACACATGCTTGGACTAATCTTGTCTAGTTGCTCTTTTGCCTTATCTGCGGCTTTGTCGTATATGCTACTCATTGTTAAATCTTTTTAAGTCTAACACCTCTGATGTGTTGTTGTATAAATCATAAATTTTCATTGTATCACTATCTTCCGATTTTTTTCTTATTTCGATAGCATACTTCTCAAATAAATCTTGTGTTACTCCGCTAGGACTTATACCTATTACTTTTAAGTTATCAGTAGCACATGACATTAATGCTGTTTGTTCCATGCTTCTCAAAATAGCATAAGATATATTATGTTTATATTTAAAAGGCCACTGTGTTATAGAGCTAGTTATTAAACAAAATTTTATTTTTTCATTACTAAGTTCTAACCACTTCAAAAGTTTTATTAAAAAACAATAAACATCATTAAAGTTTTCTAAGGATGTAATCATTTCCTTGTTGTCAAACGTATAGTCTGTTATTGTTATTGATACTTGTTCTGTTACGTTTGCATTAAAAATTACAATGTCCGGGGGTGTTTTATCTTTTATAAACAAATCAAAGTCACTGTAATCGATATTTGATCTACCAAATAATGTAACGTTACAATCGGAAAACTGTGCAACAATAGACTTAGAAAAATCTGACGAAGAGCCTATTAGCCACACGTTTTTTGACATTACTGTATTAGTCCTTTTTCTAATAAGTCCTGAATTTGCTTTTCTCTAATCATTGCACCCCAACGTCTAGGATTAACATAAGTTTTCTTAAAGAATCTACACATTTGTGGGTTAGGATCAAACAACATCATTTCATTAATATCACTGTTAAGTTCTGCACCCAAGTCTTTGATAGCAATCTCTACCATCTCTTTGTTCCAAGTTGCTTTTGTATATCTGCACACTTCGTCTCCTGGGAAACGAGGTAATACATCATTATTAAAAAATGTCTTAAACCAATCGTAGTCTGATATTAAATTTGTATCCCAATCACTTAGCACAGTCATTTTACAACCTAGTCTTGCACCATACATAGCCCATAAGCCGTTCTCTACATCACTACCTATGTTACACCATGTTTGTAATCTGTTATAGTTACCGTACCAAATCTTTTGTTTAAATTCGTCTGGTCTAACCCTAGTACCTTGGTCAGTACTCATTTTAACACCCTCCCTAAATCCTGCTCTAAAGGCTTGGAAAGGTGATGCTGTTTGGTGTACTTCACTGAACGTATCGTTGAGTTGTATGTAATCTAACTTCCAACAAAACTCCATACCTTCACCGTCTGTTGCGGCTTCGTGGGTGTTAATGCTTTTAGTATATTCAGTAGGCCAACACTTTAGCCCACCATTGCCGTACACTAATCCGTTGAGAATGTTCTTTGCATTCCAACTAAAGATGCACTTGCTTATATCATTGCCATCGTGGTCTGTTTCTGGTACGTCAAGTTCTTGTTCAAAGAAATCATCCATAACAATGTTATCACCGTCTACTGTGATAAATCTGTCAGTCTCTGATTGTTCAGCACATGCCTTATGTGCGGCGTCGAAGCCTGTAACTCCGTGTACTCTTTTTGCCCAAGGGACTTTATTTAATAAGTCTGCCCAATGTTCTTCGCAGTTGGGTTCGTCATAACTGATATAGAATATATCAAGTTCGGTAACATCAATTTTTGCCATGTGCGTGTCCTGTGTTTTGCTATGCACATATTTATCTTATTTAATACTGTAGTTCTCGAAAATCTTGTGAGTGTACACACTGTAGGTGTTAGGTAGCGTATCTTTATGTTTTACTCTTGCTGTATCGCTGTTTGCAAAAAGTTCTGCATTAACAACAACACGTTCTATCAGTATGTGAGGATCTCGTAAGGGTGTAATATAAAATACTAGTTGTTGTTTTACTTTTAGTGCCTTACGTTTAGTAATCTTCCATTCGCTTTTTGTTGTTGAAAATTGTATGTCGAACTCTTTTGCGGCAGATGTTATTTCAGATAAAAAATCTCTACTTGCTTTAACTTTTGCAGATTCAAATGTTTTTAATTTGATATGGCACACATCATGTTCATCTTCGTCTATCATAAACTGTGCTATGCTCTTATTGTTTTCTTCTGTGATTTTAACATCTACTGTTTTAAACATATACGTTTTACAATCAGGATATAAATCCATATCAGGAACAGTTAACCCTTTATACAATATGTCTCCATCATCATTGTATACCATATGAGTGTTCTCTTGCTGAGATTTCACTACCGTACTTAAATTGCCATCTAATTCTGCTTTTGCTAGTGCAAGTCTTTCACCTGGGGTCATTTGTTTACCTCTATTTCCATCTGTTGTATTTTATCTTTTGTCATCCATGCTTTGTCTACATAATGAAAAGGTTGTGTGATTTGAAAGTTTCCTATCTTAAAATTATTATATGATTTATAATATGTCGGAATACTATCAGTCCAATTATCTTCTATTTCGCTGGTTGGAACATTTTGTATAAAACTTTTCATATGTACAAATGTAGGCAAGTCTGTTATATGATCCATAGTACATTCATCTTCTATACCTAGTAACTGTATTGCTAAACTAAATGCCACGTCAGCACTTAACCAGTCTGGTTTGCCTTTAGGCATATATTTAAAATAAAACCTTTCCCAATTTTCAAAGATAATTTGTATCATTTTAAACAGTTCACTTGCCAAGTCACTTTTCTTAAAATAAAAGAATGCTGTATACACATTAGGCATATTGTTTCTTTTCATGTCTAATCTATAGTGTCTGTCGATTGCTAGTTCATCTCTATATGTTTTTACATTTGTACATGCCCATACATCTCTAGTAGTTAAGTGGTCCCACCAATGACTTACATCAAACGGAAATATCATATCTGTATCTAGTATCACAGTCTCTTCGTAAGGAGACATATAATAGTATTTCCATTTATTATTAATTTTCCATTGTGCATCAGCGGCATGGTCTTCCCAGGGTATATCAATAATATAGTCAAACACACGTTTGTGTTTAGGCTGTATTAATGCTTTAGTCTTAGCATCTACACACACCGTAAGACTGCTTATAGTGCCCTGTGTTAGTTTTAAATTTAATGCAAGTGCATATGCTTGTTCTAAATAATCAACCGTGTCGTTGTTTTGTGCTATTACTATATAGCCCTTGCTCATTTGTCTGCATACCTGTGATTAACTTTACTATGATGTTCTTCGTCTGCTCTAACACATTTAATTAAGTCTGACAGCCTAGCGGTCTTTTTCATCTTGTAATAATCGATTGCTAACTGAGGAGCAGGAACATTTTCTACTTGTCCACTTTCAACTAGTGCAAGATAATCTGTATAACTTCTAACTGCTTCTTCCTCGAAGTATGCAATCATTTTGTGTGCTAGTCTGTAACTAATTACATAAATTATAAAATAAAATATCATAAAGATAACTTGTGCAATTAATACAAGTAGTCTTTCAACAATGTTAGGTTTAGCAATAGCAATAAAGAACATCAAATGCATTCGTTCATTTTCTGCTTCTGCTAACATCTCTCTGATGTCAGGTCCCCAACCAGTTTTCATTTTGCGTAGACTTTTGAAATGCAACCACATACCTGCTACCATGCCTGGTACACCTGCTACAGTTTCTAACACAACTGCTCTATGTCCATATCTTTTAGCAAAAAATGTATCTGCAAAGAATCTAAAAAACTTTGCCATGCCCTTTGCTAGTGTATTCCTAAATTTCATCTGAGTCTTTTCTGTATCCATTTTATAGCCGCATATATTGTTAAACCATATACTGCAAATATTGTTAGTGGTACTGCCATATTAAGTATAACATCTATATCTAAGAACAGCAAGTCCTTAGTAAAGTCGATGATTGCTTCTGCATCACCTTGTGCTGGCTGTACAGTTTCTGTTACATAATCGTATTCCATTCCAGCATCCAACATCATTGTGTTTAGTGCATCTTCTGTTAAACACTTGTAATATTGTTCTGGACAATCGCCAACACCACCGTATCCGGTACCAATTGGACTACCAAACATATCAGTTATTGGTTGTACTTCATCGGTTGGTACTGTGTTATGTGCATCGTCACCAACAGTGTGTCCGTGAAATGTTAAATCTTCATCATTCATCTAATTTCCTCCAAGTCTCTTTAAACATGCAGAATCTTCTGTTTCCTTCTTTTGTCTCGTAAACAAACTGCATTGCTAAGAGCTGTACTACTTTGCCTTCGAACTTACCATTCAAAGTGCAAGTGTGTTCTATATTGTCTCCTAACTTAGGTGTCTTTGTTGCCATTATACTGTCTCCATCATTCTGTCAACTAGTGGATGTATGCCTTCTTCATAATTAAATGTGTGGTAACGCAAATAATTTTTAGAATGCTCAAAAAACTTCCGCTGGTTAAATTCCAACTTTTGCTGTACAGAATCACTGTAAAATAATTTGTGCAATTCCTCTAGAGGAGTTTCTATTATTTTACTCATTTGTTCTTCTACTTTACTTAGTCTTTCTTCTGCATCTAGTATGTTATCGTATGATTCGTCAAAGAATTCGGGAAAACTTTTAAACCCTAATCTCTTCCATGTTTTCAAACTGCCTGGCAGTCCACAAATCAGCATTGGTAATTTAAAAAATGCAGACTTTAATGTTTTCTCTGTGATGTATGCATACGTTATATCGTCTGTGTGTAATCTTGCAGAGTACGGACTATGTTCGTAATCAAATACTTCCTTGTGGTCAAAAAATGTTTCAGTGCTAATATAGGTGTATGCAGAGTTCATCATTTCATGCTCTGGTCTATCCTGTAAACTGCGTGAATCGAAATCACACATAGAAAATGGTGCATTGCTTTTGTCCATCCCCCAATATGTGTACTTGCATTTATCCTTATGTTTCTCACACAAATTAACAACGGCAGTTCTGTGATCTTTTACAATATTATTAAGTGTTAATACATGGTATGGCTTTTTATTATCAGTTTGTTCGTAAACAGTACCACGGGCTAAGTTGTTGTAAATCATTCTAGGAAAGTATATAGAATAATAGTTTATTGTTGCGTCAGGCAATGCTTGTCTATATAAATCAACTACATCATAGTTTACTAAATCCATAATAATATTTTCTTGCTTTACTTTCTGTGTAGCATTTATGAACCATTCTATTCTCTTTTGCTCGTTGCCTCCATATAAATCGTAGCCGTTTGAAAAACGCCATTTTAGATTATCGAAGCCGGGTGTGTCCACAAACTGTTCAATTATTGTTTCTAGTTCGCCACAATCAATATCATGCCATGGATACACTCTAAAGCCTAAATCAACTATGTACGTTATTGTATTTCTTCTTGCATTTGCTTCCATCATTTGCTTTAATGTAAATGATCTAATTTGGCGTAACTTTATATCATACCCATATTCGTTTAATCTAGTAAGCATGTGGTGGTCATAACTGTGTGTACATAATTTATTATTGAACTCTCCAATATAAAACATGCTTCTATCTTGCATCTGTGGTTTGGGCGTATAATAATGTACAAGTTTTTCAATCACTGCACTTTCCATTCCATGTTTTCTTCTAAAGCATACTGTACACCATGTATGTAATCTCTGTCCTCTTCGCTGAGAACCTCCCATGCAAACGTTATCTTATCTAGTAAGTCGTGTACTTTTTGCGGGTCTGCAAGATGTTCATTTGCTTCCATTATACGTTGTATCTCATCCATTCTGCTGTTTAGTTTATCTCTTAGATTAGACATACTGTAATAACTCCTTGCTTATTCTGTTTATTGCCCACTTGTTCATTACATGAATATCCAGTCCCCGCCACTTACATAACATAAAGTCGCCTAAACTTTTTGGTTTCTCAAGATAAAAAATAAGTTCATTTAGTGCCGGAGCACTGTGAACGTCATCTGTATCAAAAGTTTTATATAAGTGCGGGACCGGAAGTTGTGGAATACCTTTGTCTACAAATCCACCTAGCATGTGTGCCGCTACACTAAAACTGTAGTCATTACGGTATAGTTGTCCGGGCCATTTGTATACATCTTGGTAAAATTCTCTGTTGTCTCTGACATGCTTAACTGTCTCAAACATTTGTTCTGCAAATTCTGTTTTACGAAAATACACCACAGTTGCCCAATACATTGTTATGCCTGTTGGACTTAAACGTCTTAGTGTATCGTCATTACGTTCGGTCATTATATCTTCGTATGACCAGTTCATCATAAACTCGTTATCATGTCCCCAACAACTGTTTAAGGTGTCGCTTAATATTAAATAATCAGCGTCTATTAGTATAGTTTCGTCATAAGGTGATATATTGTATGCGTCACACCTATCAACGTTGTAGAAGGGCAATGGCTTGCTTGTATGACTGGTATCTTTGTATAGTCTGGTATTGGAACGTTTAAAGTTTTTATCTTTTTCTGTAATTACAATATTAGATACTGCATTGTGTACAAAGTCTTTGCCTAGTTTTTCTGTTGTATAATCGTAACTGTGTTGGTTTGTTACAACTGTGATGTCATGAATGTCGCAATTTTTTTTGATTAGATATGCGTTTACTACAGCAAGTTTAAGATAGTCTATTTCCTCATTGTTATGAGCAAACATTAAAAAGCCTTTAGTCATCTAAATCTAAATCTATCAACTTATGTACTTTTCTGCTTTTCCTTAACTTAGTATATTCTGCGTGATATTCGTTAGTTGCTTCAAAGTACCTTGATAAAATTTCCTCTAGAAACTCGTCTAAATCTTCGACTTGAATTGGATTGTTATAAACATCCAGCAGTACTGCATTGTCATATCCTTTGTCCATTAATAATTTAACAAACGATATAAGTTCTTGTGATATTTCAAACGTACCTCCATTAAGACTGTAACTTAATAGTGTTTGAACTTTTGCCTTCAAGGCATTGTGTTGTACATTAAGAGTTGTTCTGTAGTTCGCGAACTCTAATGCTTTAGTTAGTTTAGACGACATAGTGATATTTATCAGTCAAAAAAAAGCCAGTTACGATGAACTGGCTTTTAATTTGTTTAAATTTTATAAACCGTTTGTGGTACTAAAACTTGGTGCTGTTACAACAACACCGTTATTTGCACGTTTAGTTTGGATAGTACTTGAAATTGTACCGTCTACACTATCAACGTAACCTACACTGTCATCACTGTTACCGTCGATGCCATCAGCACCAATGCCATCGCCTAGTGCGTGGTCATCTCTCATTGTAATTGTGAATGTTAAAACAGTTGGGTTAGTTGTTGAATTTACTTTACCCTCTATTCTGTAATAGTTACTTGCATAAGCACCTGAACCATACTTGATGTAAAGTTGTTGGTTACTTGTGGACAACTCATAAAAACCTTTACTAGCACTTGTACCTGTTGATCCTGAACTGCTTAGGTTGTTTAAATCAAATGTCAATGTTCCCATTGCACTTAATAGTGATGTCCAGTTTGCATTCTGTGAACCAATTGTGCCTGCACTTGAACCTGATGTGCCGCCACTTCGTGCGCCTGTGAATAATACTTTACCGCCTGCATTAAAGAATCCTCTACAATGTGCTTCACTGCTGAATGTCATTGTAAATATATGATCTATTGCAGGAGTACCTGAACTACCCCATCCAGCTGTTCTTGAACTTGAACCTGCGGAATCTGTTGTTAAACTTCCACTAGGTACATTCAATCTACCATCAAAAACATCTTTAACGTCATCCATTAAGTTAGACCAGTCACTTGCTGTAATACTACCACCTGCAACTTCATCTGAAGATGAACTTGAATTAAGTGAATGTCCTACAAATGTTGCTAGTGCTTGAATCTCATCCTGTAAGGTCTTATAACCTGTTGTACTATCAACTGCTTGGATCGAAGATCCTGAAGTAGCATTTAAACTACCTGTTGATTGATTGTAACCCCATGTGTTACTGGCAGTATAAGTGCCAAGTGTGATGTCATTAGGTGCACCTAACTGTCTGTAGACGTTAGCCACCATGTTATTGAAATCAGCAGTACCAATAGTGTCGCCTGATACGACCTGAGTCATATTTGTTCCACCTGTTACTGTTAGTGTTGAGCCGCTTGGCATAATCTTCTCCTACGATATTTATTACTACTATTTACCTTATTTAACGCCGATGACCGCTTCTATAGTTCCTTCATCGCCGTTATCTTTATCTTCTAATGATCTTCCGATAATTGCTTGTAGTGGTGTCTCTTCGTCTACCGCCCATGCTAGTCCTGGAACATCACTTGATGTTAATCTTTCACCTTTCTTAACCTTACCAATTACTTTAACTGGAACTCGTCCTGCTAATGCTACTGGAACACCTTGTGCTTCACTGTTCATTAGGTATGCTGGATTAGTTGATATAACTCCAAACACATCTGTGTCAGCATGTTCAGTTGTCATTGTTACTTCGGCTTCTCCACCTATCTTAACAACTGTACCTGCTTCGTAGTCTGCATCTGCTGAATATATCTCAGCCATATCCGCATACTGGGCCGAGGTTGCTTCACCGTCAAATGTTGTTGCTGTTACTGTACCACTAAACGTTCCGTCAGTACCGCCTGTAATTGATCCACCATTAATACTAAGTGCTCCATCAGTAACTGTACTTGCTTGAACAGTACCAGCAAATGTTCCTGTTGTACTGTTAATTGTAGTTATGTTACCTTGTGCAATTGTGGCTGTACCTGTTAAGTTTGCAGTTACACCGTCGAATGTTGAACTGAATACTGTGCCAAACTTTGTGCCTGAACTACCCAATGTTGCTGAGTTATCAGCCGCCAATGTTGCACCATCTAATGTTTTGTTACTCATTGTGGCTGTACCAGTTGTTGTGATAACTGCGTCACCACTAACATCTACTACAATAGAACCCGTTACTGGATTTCTTAAATCTCCGTAGAAACCTAAGTTGTTTGTCCATACATTACCTTCATTTACAATTACATTGGAAGCCCAAACTTCATCAACTGGTGCTGAGTTAGAACCAAATGATTCTACGTTTAGACCACTAATGCCACCGCCATTTGCAAGTGTGATGTTAGATACATATATGTTATCAACAGGAGCATCACTTTCACCAATGTCTAAAACAACACTAGTCGATCCGCCTGTTTTTGCTTTCTTGATGTACTGTGAAGTACCTGATGCTGGGTCACCAATTAATATAGTGTCAATGTGTAGTTCACTAAATCTTGAACCAGCCGCACCCAACGTTTCGTTATCTGTTGTTGTAGGCACATAGCTCTTACCCTCATGGATAATTGCGTTTGCGTCTACTTCGCCTGCACCTGTTAAAATAGCATTTGATCTATCAGCCTGTGTTGCCACGTTTGCTAAAGCAATAGCCGTTGATGCATATTTGTTTCTAAGGTTCATACCTGGTTTAATAGTATCACCGATGCCATCTGAATCTGTCATTTGTGCATACAAGTTTGTATCAGCTAAACCTTCAATCTTCCATGAAGTGTTTGCTTGTACTGTAAATGCCGCATGGTCACTGAATATAGCCATGATACTCTCACCACCGCTAAAGCCTGCTAATCCATTGTTGCCGTCATTCACATACATAAGTGCTAACACTGAATGGAAAATTCCATCCTCGCCTGGTACATACATATTTCTAAGTCTTGTACCGTAAGCACTTGGACTACCTACATTAGATGTTCCACTGTATTCATTTGACACTTTACCTGCATACGAAGTATCTACAAAAGTAGTTCCGTTATGCACTTTTAATTTGTCGTCCACTGTATCAAAGTAAGCAGTACCTGAATCTACACCGCCGCTTGGTGCCGCCGCACTTACTGTGATACTCATTCTTTGCCAACCAGATCCGTCATAAACTCTCATCACGTCTTCTGTCTTATCATACCAAATCTGACCTTCTAAAGGAATATCAGGAGTTGGTGCTGACGTACTGGCAAAGTTTTCTAAATGTCTTATAGAGTTTTGAACAAAATATTGTCCATATCCCGATACATTTCTACCGACCAGTGCAACGCTGAAAGAAGAGTTAACCTGACTAGCGGCTACGTTGATGGTCTTCGAACCATCTGTATTTTGTACTGAATAAGTCATTTGTTTTATCCTCTATATTAATTTAACTGTACTCTGACAGTATATATTATTTCAATTGTTCTGTTTGCACTTTTTTGAACTGGGTGAAATATTACATGTGTTAGCAACTTACTATCCGCTGGATCTGTTGCATAACTTAGTAAACCTAGTTCGTCAAAAACATAAGTTCCTTCGTTAGTAGTGCTACTATCGAAGTCGTCTTGTCCCGCAGGTTGGTTATAACCTAACGTACAAGTAATTTTTAAATCTGTAAAACTAGTGCCTGTGATTATTTCTATCTTGTCTGTACTAGTATTATTACTTACAACTTTCTCATAAGTTCTACTATACAGAGTGGCACTATTTTCAAATGATTCACTTACTCTTGGTGCTTTGTAAATTACTTTACCTGCAGAGTCAACTGATGTTGCCCCGTTACCAAAAGCCATAAAGTGAATGTATGCACCTGACTGGTTAGTAAGTGCATTCGCAATCATGTTAGCCATATTACCATAGTGGATGGCGTTTCTCTTATTAATAAGTTCTTCGCCTGTATCTACATCTCTAATCAGGATATGTCCTGACATCTTGATACCTGCTTGTTCGTCTATTGGCTTGTCATTTTTCATGTCAATCTCGGCTTTATCATTGCTGTTGTTCATATTCTTATTTATCACTTTTCATTATATATTGTTTTAATTCTTACTCAAAATTGTGTAAAAAGTCAATTATACTTACATTTGATTTAAGTACCGTACCTTTATCAGTAAGACTGCCTGCTTCTTTCTTCTCTTTATCACCCGAATCCCAACCATTAACTTCATCTATGTCAAAGGATGGAAGTGTGAAATTCTCTACTTCGTTTGAAGTAGGTTTAAACGTTCCTACATCATCCCACGAACTATCGAAACCATATGTAACATTGCCTGCGTCACCATCATAGGTTACGTTTGCATAGTTTACATTAGCATTAGTTACTGTTAGGCTACCGTTGCCATCCCAATCATCGTCAAACGGAATAGTATCGTCGAATACTTCAACTGGCTTAATCCAGTTAAAGTCTTCTGGATCTCTAATTAGTAATCCATTAGCATCACGCAATCTAATGTTCTCAGTTTCTTCACCGTTATATACTTCTGCGCCTGCAGGAATATTTGTATTAGGGGTCGTACCTTTAGTTCCTCTTATAATACCAGTTATACTATTAGTCATTGTGTTTACTTGTTCATACTCTATTCTTTCACCGTTAATCCAAATAACTGCTCTGTCTTGCTTAGTTGCTCTTGGCAACTTACTAACATCAGCAAATGTAATCTCATTATCCCAAACTTCTAATGCTGTTGCTACTGTAGTTAACGGTGTAATATTACGTCTGTAATATTCTGTTTGTCCAAATATGTCCATGAATATCATAAAGCGTACATCTGTACTGTTTTGACTAATTTGAACATTGCCTTGTGTTGTAACATCCATTACTAGTGTTTCTAGTGGCTGTACAACTACAAGTTCTTCTGGTCTATCTGGTCCGTACTGTGATTTCAAGAATGTTACAGAATCAAATCCATATACTGTTTGGTCGTCAACTCTGTAGTTAACATTGCCTTGTGTATCTTGGTCAAATACGCCTATAAAGTTATTAACTTCTACTTCTCTATCAAACAATCCATCGTCCCAACCAAAAGTATCAAAACCTCTTGTGTCAGTATAATGTGTTGTAGGATGTGTGCCTGGTACAACATCAGTAAATATATTACCGTCTAATTCTTCACCCTGGAATGTTGCATGTACTTTGCTCTTCACCAAGTTCAATGCTGTTGTTAAATTACCACTGTTAACCATATCAGTTACTAGACTAATATTAGTAGTTATAGCAGTATTCGAACCTGCACCTACTCCATATGCTAAGTCAAATGCATTTGTTACTTCTGTGCGGATTGCAGGATTAAACTTCCATAAACGTTCAGGTGCTGTCCATTGTAGCGAAGTATTTGCTAGTGAGTTATTGGAAGCAGTTTCTACTGCAACAATATTTTTAGCAATAGAAACATTCATAGTTTCTAGAGTTGGATCAAAGCCGTCTATATACTTAACTTCTATTTTGTCACCGTTGTCTGGTAGTCCAATTGCATTGTTAACATTTGCGTCATTACTAAATGATATAAACGAATTACCAACATCAACTGCATAGTTAGTAACAGTTGCTCCGCCGCTTGTTGAAGTTTTATCAACCTTCTTACCATTTACAAATATCTGTAATCTATCAGAATCTTCTACTGCAAAGTTTAAGTTAAACACTGACGTTGTTCCGTCTGCAATAATAGTTTGTACTGCGCCACCTGTAGTATTTTCATAGAACGCACCCTTGACTCTGTCAAATATGATAGTTTGATCCATGCTTCTTATTTTAGAAGGTGTAGTGCTAAATCCAGTATAGTCCTTGTCAGTGTTAAGCACTACTAAATCATCTGCATTATTTGAATCTAATATTCTAACGGACTTAGAGTCCTCATCGTAAAACGGAGGTCTATCAAAGTCTGATGTACTGCCGGACATTATTTCCACTGGTGCTTTTTTAATATCACTGTAGTTTCTAATTTTACTACTGTACGGTTTTACTTCATTAAAGTATTCAACTGCTTTATCAAAGTTATCAATCTTAAATCCTTTAAATGGTATTAAGTCTGTTTCTTCTTTAACAATTTTCAAGTAAGTTGTTTTAAATGCGTAATCTAATTCGCCTTGTTCTGCGTATGCATACTTTAACATTTCAAAGAAGAACTTGTTCCAATGTACTGAGTATGTGTTAACAAACACATGTTTGTAAAGTACATCTAGTATTTGCCTAACTTCTTTACCTAATGCAAGACTTTGTCCTGAACTGTGTACACTCTGCGTCCAACGTACAGTTTCATTTTCCATTGCAATTAATTTAAAGGTATCAGTTTTCTTAGTGTATTCGTAAAGTGTATAACTTGCAGAATCGTTCTTCTGAACTTGTATAATACTCTTGTCTAATACATTTTGTAATAAACCGAATTGTTTTGTATCAGTAACTTTTCTAAGTGGCTTGTATGTATTATCATAATATACTACAGCATTATTAGTTTTATCTATTCTTAACTGCTCATACCAATTTACTACTTCTAAATACTCACAATTTGTTGGTAAGTTGTCTCTCCAATTCAAGAATGTTGTTTCCATTTGCAGTTCTCTAAATATATCATTTAGAATAACAAACATTTGCTTTCTTGCTTTCTTAATATCCTTGAACATTGTTTGTCTAGGTCTAAACTTAGAACCGTATCTTTCGGAAACACTAAGTCCGGATCCAGGTACTGCTTGATCTAATGCATTAAACCCTGCTAAACTGTCAATCAATTTAACACTTAAATTGTCTGGTATAGCTCCATCTCTATCGCCTTCGCCCGCTAATGACCAACTGCTATGCTTTTGTGCATTTTCAGTATCCTTGCGTTTAAAGTTTACACTTAATATACTGTCATCTGTTCTAATCAATGACCCCAATGTATTAACAACCATCGCATCACTTGATATAATACCTGTGTATGGAACTCTTTCTGACTCTAAGTCTTGTAGTAGTCTAGATATTTCAGCAACACTTCTTTCTTTTTGGAAGTTTACTCTAGCGGCATCAGAAACAACTGTTAAGCCTGTTTGCCAGAAGTAATAGAACGTTTGCGGTTTTCCATTTGCATTTGGGTGTGTTTCAGTTATATATTCAGTAGTTGTTGTAGGTGCAGTGGCACTTTCAACCCATTCATAAATTACTACTCTACTTCCTGGGAACATTTCTCCCCAATTCTGTGAACGTTCGTAATTGTTAAAACCTGTATCACCATATGTGCCTGCACCTTGCTCGTACCATGTATAACGTAATGATGATGTATCCCACCATCTTAAACCTACATCTTTCTTGCCATATTTTACTTTACGCGGATCATATACAACAGGATCTCTTTCAGTCCTGAAGTCAATCTCTTTACCAATAAATCCAGGCAGTATGCCTTTGAACGGATCATACAAGTCTACGTCGAATTCTTTTTCAGCACTTTCTTCATCATATGTGAATACGTCTCTGATAAATTTAGTATCTACTAATTTTTCTTGGCATCTTATAACTGTGTTATTTTCTAAGTATGCCCACTTGCCTGTGTTTTGATAATCGTCGATCCACACATTACTTAAATTTGAAACATCAACTTTAACAGTTCCATTTGCATGTAAGTCGCTACCAATACGTTGACTTTGTAATGCATACGCATTAACATGAATTGCACTAGCGTCTGGAGAAATAATGTTAATAGGAGACGTTCCGTCTAGTCTTCTTAATTCGTATTTGTATAATTCGCCGGATGCTACTAAGTCGCCGATGTCACTGCTAATACCAAATGGGTTTTTGCTCTTAAACCTAATACTCTTATTCGCATCAGGACCTGTTCCTGAAGCAATTGCATTACCATTTACATCTACAATTGGATTACCATCTGCATCTAAACCGTCACCGTTAGGACCTCCAGTATTATCTCTGTTGCCTGACCAACCAGGGCCGCCAGTAACAACATCAACCCAAGGTGGTGCTTCTGGTATATATGCTCCACCGTCTATGTTCATTGCTTCTAGTACTCCAGGGGAACTACCTTCAATTTCAAAACCATCACCTTCTTCGGTAGTGATTAGTAGTCCAGGGATCGCACCTGAGTCCTCTAATGACGCACTAAAGTAAGGGTTACCATTAGGATCTTTAGTAGTGAAATCGTTAATATAATCTACTAGGTTTTGTTCGAACGACTTGCCTTCTTGTATACCTTCTTGTAATCCCATTTGTTCTAGAGCGTTACCTTTTTGTGTACAATCGCCTATTAGTCTTCCTGTTAAGAATACTCTTCCGCCTGAACCATAATTGGGTCGTCTTATAATAGTAGGTTGATTGGGATCCATAGGACTAAATGATGGTCCGGTGTTTGCCGCAGTTTGCTCTTCGGATTTGTTTACATGGTATTCCAGCGGTACACCACTGTTAAGATCACCTGGGAATGTTTGATATAGTCCTCTATTCAATAATGCTAACTCTAGAATGGCGCCATCGCTGTCGACATTTGTAACTTTAAATAATGCAACTTCTTCTGCACTAGTAGGAGCATCTTGATTCCAAATTACTGTGCCATCGGCTCCTCGACCTTTACCTATAATAGTTATAGAAGGCGGATTATTAAATACATATCCTTGTCCAGATACAATTGCAGGCAGACCGTTGTAATTATCAGCCCCGCTACTAAATTGGACACCTATTAATGCACCAGTGGTCGGATCAACATTAAGTTGACGATCATTAAATACAAATCCGTAACCGCTTTGACCTGGTCCGCCAACGATAACTCTTGTACTGCCATCATTTTCATATTCGCCTGTTGCAGGATTCAGTTTTCCATATCCGCTTCCGCCATTAGCAAAGTATATTCCGTCTATGCCGAGACCTTCGCCGACATACGCTGGATTGGATTGCTGGCTTACTGCTATTCCACCGACTGCTCTTAGGATATCGTCTCTTTCATACCCGGAGCCATTATTACCTTGTCTTATTGTTGAAGGAGTTTTCCTAATTCGACGTTGGTCTGCTGTTATAGTATTTGTGATATAATCAGTGCCTGATGCTGTGGTTGACACACTACCAACTTTTACGTCTGCCGTGTTAGCATCTGAATCAGTATCAGCTGATATATCCTGACTTACGTTTGTTGTGCTTGTTCTAGTACCTGCAAGTGTTGTTGACTCGCTATAAGATTCGTCTTTTTTATTGTTTACTGTATAGTCTAATACTTCTTTTAGTTCTCCGCCTTTACAACCGTTTCTCAAAATTATTACATCAGGTGTATTATCTTTGTATCTAACTTCAACACATCGTTTACCGTTTTTTGTAACTATTGTTACATCGACATTATTTTTCAGTCCAGGATGTTGTTCAATTTTGGCTACAAGTGATGTTGCAGATTCAACGCCAGATAATGATATTTGGACGTCATTAACCCAAAACGAGTCACCTGGTCTTACATTGTATCTAGAATGATCTGTAGCAATGGCACCGGATCCAGCAGTAGAACCGCCATCTTGACCACCGGTCCATTCGTTATTTGTACAGAAGTTAATCTTTGTACCTTGACAATATTCATTCACAGGTATATTAATCGCCGCTTGTGATCCACCAGCAATAAGAGGTCCGTACATGCCTGATTTATTTTTCTTCAACAATTTAATTGTCATTACAGGCGGCTTAGGCTTTTCTGGGTTACTGTGTGGATTAAACGTATTGCTTTCTGGTATCGGGGAGTCTGTTGCTGGAACAAACGACCCATCTGCCGCTGTGAACGAAGGTCTACCGCTTAGTGGTCCTGTAGGTATATTCCCTGCGTTATTAAAGTTAGTTGCACTTGCTGTTATACTACCTTTGTAAAATGATTCTTGGTTATCTAAACGTTTAACTGTGTTATTTTGCACTGCACTATAAATTTCTGGCTTAGTCCCTAATCCAGGGCCATTACCCACTATACCAATATGCATACCAAGAAGTGGTAATGTTATACCGTTGGCGAGCATTGTCATTGTCGGATTAACTGCAACTTTAGAACCTGCTTGATTAGCCTTATGTTTAGAACTACCAGTATGTTGGTTAGTTACTGTGCCAAATCGTACTGAAGTGCAACCCGGGGTTGCACTTCTGGTCTGGTTAAAGTTACCGTTTGACGAAGTTCCACTGGCTCCACTATTTCCTGGATTTACATTTATAGTTGTGCCTGATCCAGTATTAAACCCATTGTTAGCACCTGGTGTACTACGTGTGGTAGCACTACCGGTAGTGCTGGACTCGAAGTACCACGGATTTTGTCCCCTGTTTATTACAAATTTATCTGCGGCCCAAAGGAATACATTAGAACCCGAACCACCTGCACCTCTTGTTGTTTTAACTGTTATCCATCTGCCGTTACCCGGTTTGTAGTTGAAGAAGCATTTACCTACATTCTTTCTACCGCCGCCACTGTTTGCCGAGCTCATGTCAGAATCAGTAGTTCTACCTTCACCGCCTACGTTTGTTCTTATACTGTCAAATCTATTTCTTTCTGCTGGAGTTAAGTTCATGCAGTTAGCATTGCTACTTGTTGATGCAACAAGTCTTTGTTGGTTAGCTTTTGAGTTACCTTGGTACACATCCATTCTGTCTGCCGCACTGTACATGTTGAAGAAAATGTTCAATGATTGATTAATACTAGTATCTGCCGCTAAGTGAAAACTTGTGATTTCAGTTACAGGACCACTTAAATGGTACAAGTAGTAATCTACTTCTTCGAAATCAGGCACTGGACTTACAGAAGTATCGTCAATCACAACACTTACTGTTCCTATATTACCGCTTCCTGTTAAACCTACACTTGCTCCGTTAGAGTCTGTTCCTGCAGGTGTTAGTGTTAGTGTTTGTGCGCCTTCGGTTGACTCATCGTTTCTTGTCATTACTTCTCTAACACCACGCCATATTCCACCAGCACCAGTATAAACCATTGGGAATGTTAGTGTCATTGAATTAGATAAATCGCCACCACTATCAAAGTCATTACGTTGTACGCCTGTCATTGTGGCTGTTAGAGTTGGACCATTTGGCGTTAAATTTCTAGCTTCTACTGTAAACTGTATTCTCTCACCGTTTTCACTTACTCGAGTTTTATCTGTTCGTATACTTGTATATGTTGGTATTGGGTCTAGACTTGTGTCTCCTACTGCAACGGTGTCAGCCGGTTTGCCAGTATTACTATTTTTGTTTGTTTTTGCTCGTAATTGGAATCTTAATGTTTCTTGTCCTTCTGTTGTACTATCATTGACAAATGTTACTGTTTTTGTTGCAGTACCTTTACCGTTCCCATCAACACTAAATGTCATAGTAAATGGAGTTGTTAATCCACCTGCTATATCTCGAGATATAGTGTTGGCTAGATTCACAGTACCAGATGCATCAACTTCAACTGTTTCACCTGCTACAACGTTTTCAGCAGTTACAGTAAATGTTGCAGATGTACCTTCATTAGCAACGTCTTTATTCCATAGTGCTGTAAAGGCGTCTGCATAAGGGTTGTAGCAACTTTGTATACCGTCTACATATTCTGTTTTTGTTGGGTCAGGACATTTGCCTTTGGTTTCGTCGTTTGCATGTAAACATCTGAATTTTTGCTTCTGTGTGCCAGCTGGATTCTTTCCATTTGCATCTAAAGTACATTCGGTACTAACTAATTCATATTTGTGATCATGTGTGATTTGGGCGGCACAATCAATGTCCGCATGTTTAATTCTCAGTCCCGGTCTGTCGTCCTCTGCTTTAAAACCCATTTCCACATCTTGGAATAGTGCAACTTTACTTGCCAATTGTGGATTACCTGGACTAACTGATAAGCGACCTTGATCGTACTTTCTGCCGTAGTTACCTAAATCATCGCCTAAACCTCCCATTGTGCCTTTTTCAACTCTTGTAGCAGACGTTACCCATACAGAACCATCTGATGCTTCGATCGTGCCGTCATTCATCATTGTATATGTTATGCCGTCTCGTTCCCAAGATGTTCCAGTATCGACTACACTCCACTGCCCAGTTGCGTAACTAAATGCTCTTCCACCGGTACCCCACTTACTGCCGCCATCACCGTAATTAATGCCGTCGTTTGTAAGTTGTCCGCCGCCTAGCGAATATCCAGTTTGGCCCATCGTTAAGTATTTCTGTGCCTGTGGTGATACCATTGCTTGTTGATGCGGCAATACATTATCTACAAGATTTTTTAAGCCGGATACTAATGCCTGATTTGCAATTTCTTGTGCCGTTAGTTTAGGTTTCTCATTAGCATACTCGGAAGCCTTGTCATTTTGTCCGCGGACTGTGTTAACACTGTTTAAGAGATTGTTAAATGTATTTTGTGGATTACCTGCAGAAGCTGGTTCTGGTGCTGGTGCTTGGGGTCCAAATGTTACATTTGTTTGTTTATTGTTATTTGCTTTATTTGTTTTGGTTGTTCCTCGATTCAGTGGTGCAGATTTTCGTCCTGGTCCACGTCCACCTGAGCCACCGCCATTTTGTTGCTGTTGATATGCCTTCACCGCCGCCTTGATATTAATGTACGGCATACTAATACCGAAGGAGCCTTTCTTAGCAACCATGCCAGCCTTGTTGTACATAGTGTCTTTGATATCATTAGCATATTGTTCCACACTGTGCCACGGGTAAACACCTTTAACAACGTCTGCACCGTTCATCCTGATATCGCCTAAGTGGTCTGCAATAAGGAACGGAACAAAGCCTTCTTTACCTGTTAATTGTCCGGCATCTTCTCCGAACGCCAAGTATTCTAGTTTAGATATATAAGTTACACTACCTACTACATATGGATGTGCATATCCAGGATGATCAACAACGATTGTGTTTGCAGTAGGAATATCTACTACCTCAAAACTGTTATTATAATAATCTGGTTCAAACGCATGTACTGTTATTTTTTTGCCTAATAATTTATCTGACCCATCTGTTGCAAACGAGTGGTCTTCTCTAGTTGTAATAACTGTGTTTGCACTCATAAATGTTGCTTCTTCGTACAATGTCATCGTTGTTTGTAATGTATTTCCTGCAGTCAATGTAACTGCATTTGTCAATGTAATAGATGTTTCATTGTCTACTGATTCAACTTTTGTATTTGCTGGCACTCCGGTTCCGCTAATGTTCATTCCTTCCACTAGCCTGTTAGTAGTACCTACTATGCTTACACTTGTATTTGCTGTAACATCAGTTAACACTGTAAATTCATCTTGTATAGGATTCAGCATCTGATCTAGAATAACAAAACTATTCGTAGTAGTATCAACTTTTCTTACTCGTTGTATATTAAGTTCAGGTATAAGTTGATTAATTTTTACATAGTCTAAATTTTCAAGTGTAGATAAGTCTGCATCTGTTGTAATTTTTGTTGCTTCATTAATTGTGAATGATAAGTTTGCTTCGTCTAAGTTAGCGCCTGTGTAAGTATCAAGTTCAATGTCAAACACAACCAGATTTACTGTCTCTGCTGGACTACCTGGTATTACCTCATGAATTGCTTGTGCAAATTCTATTGTGTCGTTTGATGATAATGTTACTGGATTATTAACTGTAACATTAGCAATCTGATTATCGCCTTTGTGTCTAAATTTTAATGTGGCGTTATTTTGAATCACTCTGCCATCTGCAAGAGTAATATCAAATATCTCATATCCTGTTTCGTCCCATGTAACATTAAAAGGTTCGCCATCTGGCATCACGCCTGGAGTTGTGACCGTTGATATATTCTCTGACAATGTTATGTCAAGTCCTGATATACTTGCTACTGTTACAGTGTCCTCTTCAGCATCTATTACACCTGTTACTGTGATAAAGTCGCCTACACGAATACTTGATGTACTTGATAAAGTAATTGTGTTTGTTGTTGCATTAGCACTTGTAATATTCTTTGCAGGTTCCGACCCTTCGTTATCAAAGTCAAAAGCAACACTCACAACCACTGCTGGCTCTGATATGCTTTCGTGGAACAAATACATACCAGGTTCAATTGTTTCTGGTGTCGTTACGTCTATTATTGTGCCACTTGTAACACTGTTTTCAACTATACCTTGTACAGGTGTAGTTATATTTCCTAACTGTCCTTGCGTATCTGTTACAAAATCTTTATTGAGCACTTGCTCTGCTCTAATATTCTTTGGAGCAAAACTGGAACTATCTAGTTCAGTGCCTGAAGAATCTTTAAATCTAACTGTTATGCCATCGACCAATGCTTCTGATACTTCTTCGTAACTGTGTCCCATAGATGACAGGCTGTTTGGTACTGCTGTAATTTTTAGTGTTGTTTTTGCTAACGAAACATTTGCACTATTTGTAATAACATCTAATGCTGAATTAGTACCGTATAGTCTAGATCCAACAGTGAATGTGTTAGGAGTAATAGATTTAACTGTGAATACTTCGCCTGCACTACCGCCCATATTGTCAACATCAAATACAATTTGTGTGCCTGTTGGGAATTCATGATTTGGTGAATACATTTGCACATCGTAATCAATACTTGTGTTACCTGTTTTGTTTTTACCAAAGTTTATAAAACTAACATTTGCTTTAGGCACTGTATTAGTCATTCCACCTAATACTGTTGTGTTAGCATATAACTGTACATCGCCAGTACCTGTTAGGTTCGCAACTTGGAATATGTTTCCGTTTAGATTCGAACCACTATTATCGTTAAACTTTAAATAATGGCCAATTGCAATACCCTCTGTTTTACCGTTATTAATTGTGAATGTTATTTGGTTGTTAATAAGTCTCATATCAGGAACAGCATCTACACTTCTAAAGATTGTCACGTCTGTTGTTGCAGGAACTGTTGCCCTAGCAAACTGGTATGCATGTTGTAATGCAACTGGTTCAGCACTAATAATATTACCACTTAGTTGTGGTCTAATTTCTAGAATTGAATTAACTGCTGGAATCGTGTATTGTATATTACTCATCTCAACTGCCGATTCAACAACTTTTTCTTCACTTATAAATCTTGTTACAGGATGATCTACTTCTGCTTGTTCTGTTACATATATAGGATTACCATCAAATGATACTAAGTCTTTGTACGAGTCTGCTAGTACATTATCGCCTTTAAGTGCCAATACCTGATCAAACCATTTAGTATGGTCATAATCTGTGCTTGTATTAGCATTGTCATTATTGTCTAGTATAATATCAGATAACTTAACATCTGCCCAAAGGAACGATGTCCCAACAGTGTTGTCGTATTCTACATAAGAAATATTTGCACCCGTGTCTGTAAGTTTATAAACTTCAAATTCTTCGTGCTCGCCTTTTGCAAAGTGAACAGTGTCGTTTACTTTTGGCAGTTTGTTTGCTCTAGTAATCTTAGTAACATCAAATAACTTTTCAAAATCATAAATGTCGAATGCTTGGTACTGTACATTATACTTAGATACATAACCTGAGTTAGGTAAAGGAGCATATTTGCTATCTACCATACCCACATAACTAACACTTGATGTCATAGGCCATAAGCCTTTCTCTGCCATGTCAGTAGGTCTTACTGGTAATCTAAAAGGATCGTCAACATCAATTAATATTGTTGCATCATCTTTGGAATCTGGATATATCTCAAACGTTCTCATTTGAGTTAACTTAGCCGCTAATGCATCGTTGGCGAATACTTTAATGTTCATTGATGAACCAGGTAAGTCACCTTGGTATGTATCTTCTAAATCAATTGTGCCTCGTTCAATAATTTCTATAGTTGAATTGGGCTGTATAGGTGAACCAGGAATAGCACCACAGTCTAGGAATGTTATAGTGGATTCCCCTGAGGAAACATTACTAGTAATTGTGTATAATGCTTCTTCGCTAGTTTCTGGTAGTTTAATACCATTAATTTCTACATCGACATGCGGATAACTGCCGTTAATAATTTGTAAATTGTCTGCGGCTATTTCATCTGTTGTTGTTATGCCGTCACTAACACTTACTGGTGTAAATGTAAAGCTCTGTGAAACGTTGCCGGATAATAAGGAGTTAGTAACAATTGTTGTCCTGCTACCTTCATCAAACTCCCAATCATGTGAACCCGCTGAGCCTACAACATTACCTGTTGTAGTTGCACCGTCAACAGAAATAACAATATCACTAAACGTTGTGCTGTTTGCAGTTTCGAAACTGTAACGTTGTCTCGGCTGGTATCGTTTTGCAGGTAAGTTTAATGTGTTTTCTAACGTTGTACCTGCGCCTTGCTCTGCTAGTGTAAAGTCACTGCCCTTAATTGTTAAGTAGAATTCTTCAATTCCTGCACCCGCTGTTCTAGTAAACGTTGCTGAAATATTTGCACTAATATCGTTTGTTGAATTAATTGCGTTAGCAACATCTTCTACAGTAGTAACTGAACTTAGATCAATAACAGTGTTTACATTAGGACTAAAATGATCTGTAATTAAAATATTACCAGCTGAAGTTAAATCCGCAACAGTTATATTTGCTGTAGAAACAGCATATGGTTTCAAGAATGTTGTTGTTATATTTGCTGTAAACAACTGTGCCGCAACTACTGTTACACTAGGATTAATAGTATAACCATATCCTGGTTCGTCCACGGTCACATCAGATATTCTTCCATCTGTTCCAATATTAACTGTGGCTCTAGCAGTTGTGCCGCCACCATATTCAAAACTTCCTGGAATGTCTGCAGGAGGTGGTTCAATTTCTAAGAATGGTCTTTGATAGAATTTAGTAGTTCTATCCAACACTTCCACTTCGTTAACTTTACTAACAATGTCTTCTGGGTAAGCAACTTGTATAAGTTGTCTTTCGTTTGTTATTTCACTATCTGCAATTTTTAAATCTATTGTTTGGTAGTTTTCTATGTCTCCGAAGTCTCCTGCTTTAAGAGCCCATTCGTCATAAATTGCTACACTGCCCGGAACAAGAACTTTGTCACTGTTAAGTAATACTTCGATACTGTTCTTAGTACCCTTACTTCTAATCATGCCAGAATAAAAATCATACTGGTCATCTTGTGTAAGTTCAAATTCTCTTAAATATTTTCTTTCTTCGTATCCGTACTGTCTTCTACTTGCTTCATACAATTGCTTCTCAACAGGTACATGGCCAATCTCGTTGTACTTGCCCATGTCGCCTGCAAGTGTATCAAAGTTAGGCTTCAAGCCATTGTCTGTGATAATATAACCTTCTGCCGTTAATGTTCCGTTCCAATTAGCAGTACGTTTTCCTTTAATTTTTATTCTACGTTGTCTTTGACTTAATACGTCATTAAATATTGTATCACCAAATATAGTTTTATTTGATAATACCATTGCATGTTCAATTTCATTCGTGTATAATATTACACCGTAGATTTGCTTACCTTCAGGTGGATTAATAGTAATTTCGTTCGCGTCTCTAATAATCTCACACTCAGAAGCTTTTATTGATTTGCCTTCTTGATCTAATATGCTGTATTGACTTTGGTCAACATCGATAATTTTACTTACTCTACCAATTGGTGCTGTAAACTTGACTCCAGCCGCTAATGGACTTAAACTTAATGTATTACCTGCGGCCCACTTGCCTATGCTCCAGAACAGGAATTGTCTTCCGCTGTATAGCCAGTTATTAACATCATTAATCTCTCCGTCAAACTCGCCGAAGTTATAACCCATTGCTTCTTGCTTTCTGCCCAAACTGTTCAAGAAATCAAATACTTCTGCAACGGTGTCAAACACTGTGCCGTATTCTACTTTCTTAATTTTGCCTGTGCCTTGCAAGTATAATGTTGCTTCTGCGGCACCAGTCATTGGCAATGAAGGCAGTCTCTGCCAAACTGCTGTATCTGTAACAGAACTACCTGCTCCAGCAAACTCTTTTGCTCTATAAAAGTTATAGCCTGATTTTACTATTGAGCCTATTTGATAATTTGTGCTGTTGCTATAATTACCAAATTCAACAGGTTCGCCGCCAACAGCAACTTCTGTCTGCGGACCATTGATGTTACTTTCTTCGATTTCGAAGAAACGTTTTACTGAATTGTAACCTTCTACTTTGTACTTGCCGTCAATAGTGTATGTAATTAATACACCAGTGAAATCATTTGTTGTGCTGTACGGCCCTACATGTACGTCTATTTCAATATCTTCTTGAGGCAATATCAAACTTGAACTGTTACCAGTTGAACTGTAACTGTCACTGAACACTGTCATAGTATCTTTATCTATGTAGCCAGCAAATTTATGACCAAGTTTGCTTACAATTGATCTGTAAGGTTTAACAAATTCTGTTGTTGTGTTAAGACCTTGGAATTTCATAAATGCATGTATGAATTGAGTAAAGCCTACTGTATAAACTGTTTCTTCTGATGCAGTAACTTCTCCATGTATATCTGCTAATTTAGTTTTAATTCTTCTTTTAGTATCTCTATCTAGCAACTGTTTAGAATTAGCAAGTCCTCTAAATGGTTTTCTTGGATCTGAGAACACACTAGCAAACTTACCAGGTTGTGCTAATAACAGTGCCTGCATGACTGCAAACGGATAGCCTTCTGATATTCTCCATGCATTTTCTACAGGAGCATTATCACCAAATTTCCATTCTTTGTTTGTAAGTGTAGAGTCTACTGAATATACTGTGCTTAATGTACTTAAAGCAGAATATGTTGCAAGTGAATAATCTGTTACACTAGATGTACCTGTACTGTTTGTATCAGGAGTTCTAGGTGTTTCTGCAAAACTCGGACCTGCTGTATATGGATAAGCAGGCTTACTATCAGCATCAATTGTTGCAACATAGTAATATGTGCCTAAAGGAAATTCCGGAGTAATACCGTAACGACCGTTGTATGCATCTAGGTCACCTGTTGAAGAACTATATTCGTAATCTTGTACAAACTCTCCAGTTGGTAATCCACCTACGTCTGCTCTCACTGTAGTTTTTAAACTGTAACTACTTTCAATTCTTTTTATGTCACTTGAAGCATTTGCTCTGTCAGTGTATCCATATGGTCCGTAAATTGGGAAGCCATCAAGTGACCATCCTACTATTGGAGAATGTGTAGTTGTACTCCAATTGTCTAATCCAACTGCTTGTGGACTAGGTTGAATATATCCGTAAATGCCGTTATTATCAGGTGCGCCGCCGGCGTTATCTCTACTGACATCATTTCTAAACATATTGTTGTAAGTAAAGTTACTGCTATCGCTATGTGTTATACCTGAGTTAGCATTTGTAATTAATGCACCGTTAGTTGCTATACCAATTGCTGTATTACTTGTTGATGTTGCATTTGCATATTGTATTCCTGCATTTGAAGGATCAACAGAACCTCGTAATGATTCAATTGTATAAAAGTAAGTTGTATCTTTTATTGTGTTGCTGTTGTCATTAGTAGGAAATTTGCCTACTGTGTGATTCAAAACATTGCGTGTTGATATGTTTGTCACTGTACCTGCTTCCCACACACTTAGCCCGTCAACATTTAAAAATGTATCTGCATCTACATTTGATGTGCCAGTAGTAGTTGATGTATAAGCAACAGATTTTGTTGTTGCTGTTGTGCTAATAATGTTAGCAGGTGCTATTAACTCACCACTTGTGTCAACTGGTAGCTCATATGCTAATCCAATACGTCTGTATGGATTATTTTCTTTGTATCTATTATTAGTTACATTTTCTCTGTTACCTTGTCTAATGATACCTTCTTCTAAATCATTCCATAACCCAACGTTAGTTGAACTATAGTCTGTGCTGTACTGCGTTTCCCACCACGTAGGTTTTCTAGTAAATCCTAACATTTCCCACGGATGTGTATGTGGGCGTTCTGTATCATAACATGCTTCAAATATGCCTCTCCAGTAAGCAGGCTTAGGTGTTCCATTATTATAATTCCAAGTCCACATGTCGTCTTCATTATAGAATTCATTCTTAACAAAGTCTACATTGTTTCTTGTGATATAGTTGTTAAAGTTAGAACGTAACAGTGCGTAAAATTCGTCTCTGTCTCTGCCTGTTGTTCTGAATCTACCTGGTCTAATATCTATAACGTTTAAGTCAGGTAAACTATCAGTGTTTCTAAATTGTTGCAGTGTAGCATTGTAAATTCTTTTCTCAAATTCTAACAATATAAAGTCATGTACATCATCTAATGCAACAGACTTACTGCCATCATGACCTACTACCATCTTTATAGGGCTAACAAATGATGTATCATTAATAATCTCTGGATATGTAATAGGGTACATTCCTAATGCACTAGGCGTTGATGGTACTTGGGCACTTTCTCTGTTAGCATCATATAGTCTAACTTTAACAGTGTTACCTAGTGTTGGTGTATAATCGTTTGTAAATGTAATTGTAACAACACCGTTGCTAGAACTTACAGCATAGTCGATATCAGCACACAACAGTTTGTCAGGTGTTGTACCGTCTGTTTCGTATACATAGACAGTGTTATCAATTTTTAATAAATCTAAGTAGTGCGAACAGGTGTATTCTTTTGTTAGCACATTATTAATAATAATTTTTTCTTCGATATACTTGTCACCGAATGCCATCATAAATGTGTCGTCAAATACATTCTTACCTTGGTTATATGCTATAACATTTTCAATAACAGTCTCTAGCATTTCACCATAGGACATAGCACTGTAGTCATTGCCATTTACAAAATTAACAATCTCTTTCTTTAATCTGTTTTTATATTTGACATATTCTTCAGCAACGAAGTCCATGCTGTCTTTGATATTAAATTTATCGTTACTGAATAAGAATGCTGACAATCTTAAATCATCGTCAGTCTGTAAAATTTTGTCTGCATATTTTAATTCTGTTTTTATATCCGCAGAGTTGTTTGCACCCAAAGAATCACCTGTGCCATCTTCTTGGAACTCAATTAAGTTTTTAAAATGTTCTAAATATTCAGGCTGTGATATAGAAAGTATATCAGCATTATCTAAGTTGGCATGCCAACTACCTGGAACATGATATCTGCCAGATGAGTTTGAGTTAATAAAGTAACCAGTTTCTGTTTCTGTAAAAATATCAATTATATCGAATTTACTAAATGTGAAACTGCTAAATTTAATAGCAATTTGTTCGCTGTCGTATGAGAACAGCTCTGTTCTATCACCGTTAACATATACCCTGATGCTTTTTTCTACTAATCCTGCAATATCACTTTCTGAATTAGTAGGCACTGCTGATATGTGATACAGTCTTCTAGTAGTTTCAAAATCACTATCGTTTATAATATATCTGTCTTCTACACGTTGCTGTAATTTTTCTTCTAATGGTCTCCATGCAGTATCATAAGTTACATCACTATTATTTTTCTTGTAGTATATGTAGCCTTTAATTTGAGACTTAGTTGTTCCACCGAAAGGAACATACGATTCAAAATAATCGTCTACACAGTTAGTAAATGAAATTTCACTAAAATTATTAAAGTTTTTATACTCTAATGGAAATCCTAAAATAGGATCTGCTACTGTATTGGTTTTTGTTTTTGTATAACCAAATATGTTGTTACCTGTAAATGTGCTGTTAGGATACACTGCATCGTCGTCGAGTCTGACTTTGTTACTGTCGTACATAACAAACTCGATAGGTGTATTAATTTTTGTCTTTTGCTGTCCTGCTGTCCATTCAGCACCTGACCAGTAGTATTCTATACCTTGATATCTAGCACCGAACTTAACTGTGATTACATCACCTTTTTGTGCAACGTAAGGTATAAAACCTTCGTCACCGTCTAATAATCCTACAGGGCTACTGTCGTCTGCTAGTTTTGTTAATGCTACATTACCTGAACTGTCATCACCAATAATGTATACATATTTTGAAATACTCGGTTCGTCACTAGCAAGTAATATTGTATTACCAGGTTGTAGTGTTACAGAATCAATTGATGCTCCTGTTGGTCGCCCAACAACTTCTGATTGCACATAACCTTCTGCACTCATATCTACTGCAAATTTGCCTGTTTTACCAAAGTTGTACAATTCGATATTTCTATCAAATTCTATAATAGGTCTTACTGCACGTTTATCTTTTGGAGGTAATTGGTCTCCGACTTCTAAGAAATTATTCTTATGATGCCAAAAGTTAATTCTGCTCCATACATTGTTATCAGTTGCTCCACGCTCCATAATAATATAGTCTGGATTTTCCTGAGTGTTGTCGCTGTCAAAAGGCTCAATATCAAAAGCGCCTTCTCCGCCTATAGTATATACAAGTTGTGTTCCTAAAGGTGCAACATAACCGCCCCACAGTGCAATGTTTGTGTCTGAATCTGTTTGGTCAAATGTATAGTCCGGTGTTGGCCAATTATTTTGTCCTGCTGTTGAAACATAGTTTTCAACACCTGCTAAGCCGCCACTATTAAATTCTGTTGTGCCGTCTGGAACAGTTGCAACGAGATCGTCCTCACTGTCAATAATAGTTTGGTCAAAAGGTATATAGTCTTCGGTACTGAACACAGTTGCAAAGTTTTGTTCTTTGTCATGCAGTATAATACCTTCGCCTACGCCTTCTACAATAAATCGTTTTTCATTTGTAAATCTATTTGGTATAACATAGTTTCCAGAAAAGGTAACAACCATTCCTGTTTTAAGCTCAATCCCGCTCGGTGTTGTAAATGACTTTTTGCCTATAATATCTTTTTCAATGTTTATAGGATTTGTATCTGTACCTGTTACAATAACTGGTGTTGGACCGTTTGGGCTCCAAAAGTACTCTTGATAGTTAATAAACTTATCAATGTTTATTGGAGGTAAAAATGTATATGCTTCAGTATCAAAAACACTATTCTGATTTAGTGTGTTAACACCATAACTTTTAAGTACATTAATATAGTCCTCATAGAACATTATGTTTGTACTTCTACCTGTAGTTTGGTCTATAGAACTTACTGCTGGTTCTAAACTAAATTTGTCCCTATCGGCAGTTGGTTGCAAAACATAAGTATCTCTTGCATTTAACAGATCTTCATCACGTTTGCCCACATAAGCAGACATTGTTTCAACATTTGCTTTACTAAAAAGTTGCTCTACTGTAGTATCGAAAAAATTCTTTATTACAGGAGTCTGGTGAACTACGGGAAGTTTTGTATATTTTTTATCAGCCATCTTTATTAATATCCACTTGAGTCGCTTGAGTTATTGCCTGAACTACTTGCACTAGATCCTGTGATCTGATTATTAATCACATTGTCTTGTGTAGTAGTTGCTGTATTCGTACCTTCTTCTGCTACATAGTTGCCCATGTACGTTGTTATGCCGTTAGGCATATAAAATGTCTTTCCGAAGAAATCATGTGTATGAGATGTTCCGTTACCCACAAAGTCTGATGCTTCTTTAGTTGGGTACAACGGATAGTAACCGTTAATTGCAAACGGGCCAATTTCACTTTCTGGATTTTCATATGAAGTAAATGTTGGAGTACCACTTGCAGGTTTAATATTTTCTTTTGTAATTTTGTCAACTATATCGATATCGTCCACAGTCGCTGTACTTAGGAATAATTCGTCACTGTCGCTTTTCACTTGAAATAAATCTCCAAATACGCCTGATGTTTTCTTTGGCACAATAACGATACTACCTATTGAGTTTCCAACTTGTTGATGTATGTAACTACTCAATTCTGTAAAATAAAATGTATCGCCAAATTCCCAATTATCTATACTGAAATATTTAGTAATAGCCGCAACAATCTTAGTCTTAATCTCGTTGTCGCTCAACGAGGTACCTGGTAATCTCACTACCTTAAATCTTGCTTGTAACTCTGACAATGCATCGTTACCGAATAATAACTTAAATCTGCCACTCTTGAATAAAATTTGATCGCTAGCCGCTTTGTAAGTTTGTAAATCTTGGAACTCTGTTTCAAGTTCTAATGTGGATGGCTCTTCCGGCCATGCTGTTCCAGGGACATTAACATATGAAAGAATTCTATCATAGTAGTTGTCTGTTAGCACGAAAAATTCGTGTACATTACTAATACTAGGATCAATTCGCATATCGTTATTTGCTATGTGATTCCACTTGAACACTACACCGTCTTGTGTAGAATTGTTTGTATCTTGAGTAAAACTTTTACCAACCTTGGCTCTATGTTTTGAGCTTTCGTAGTTATTAACTACATCGAGGTTTGTACTGCTGTAAGATAGTAGGTAAATTTTTCCTGTATCTTTTGCATAAACTTTTTTGTTATGTAATTTGCCTTGTGTATTATTAAATGAATCCACAATGGTTTTTGTCTTAACTAAAATAATATCGTAGTCTGCCAAGTTATAGTATGTGCCTGCTAAGTTCAATGCACTACCTGTAGAATTACCTGCAATCTTATCTCTTGTTGCACTAAAGTTCACACCTGGTTCTCTGCGTAAGTCTAATATACCTGTCTTAACAGGCTTTGTATATGTATACCCATCGAAACTATCGAAGTCCTCGAATATAACAATATCGTTTGGACCTACAAAGTCTTCAAACTGAACAGGATTATCAGGACTATCGTCGTTACTAGAATTAAACGGAGTCACTTGTACTTTTCTTGCATCAGTATGTCCGTCTGGATATATAAAATTCTTAACAGCACTCCAAACAATAGGAGTTTCTAATCTGTCTTTTGATCTCACATAGTCTACATTAATAATATCTTTACTTGATAAGCCCGAGCTGTCAATAGCATAGTGTCTAGTACTATCAAAGTTAGTAATAGTCAATGTACCTGTTTGTGCAGAAACATCTGCGTTAGAAACATAAATGTGACCGCCGCCTGCATTTGATTCTATATTGGATTCAAATAATGCAGTATCATGCTTATATACAATATTGCCACTAGCATTTAAAATTGGGAATCCAAATGTTGTACTGTTAAATTCTACATCTATTGTACTAGGTAGTGAGTGTACAACGCCTGTGTTGTTTGCAATAGTAACATTAATGTTACTGGTCAAGTCTGATGTATCGAAGTTAGAACCTAAAGGTATAGTTACATTGTGTACAAAAGTATTACCGCTTGAATCACCATTTTTAAATATACCAAAATTCGAGTTCAGCGTAAACTCAACTTGACTGTAATTTACACTTCTAGATTTTAATGGGATATCATTAAAGTTGACACCGTCTTTTGTTGAGTACCATTTATCACCAATATAATCTGGTGTAGGTGTTGTAGTATCTCTCCATTCAAAACCTTCTTGTGTTTGACCTTGGGTGTTAAGAGTTGTTAGTTCCAAGGTGTCGTATTTTGCTCTACCTGTAAAACTGTCTACTATTCTATTTTGATTTATGTTATAGAATCTACAATCTTCATAACTTTCAAATATATATTTTGTGCCTCTTAATTCTACATTATATCTAAACGACAATGTGTCAATAGGCTCGTACAAAAACTTCATAATCCAACTTCTATCTCTGTTGTTTCCTGAAGTGTCTTCTGCGTTACCTATATCAAATGTTCTGTCCAAATCAATGTCGTTGTTATTGATAACATAAAACGTGTCTGAAGTAGCATTGTATCCAATACCAAATGATTGCTTGTTTCCGATTGCTGTTGCAATTCTTGTTGCTTCTACCTCATAAAATTTACTTCTCAATGTAGTAATAATTTCTTTTCCGATCCAGCTGTCTCTTATATTTTCACTTAAAGCGAATGGACCGTTTGCTGTAGTACTAGAGCTAACACGTCTGCCGTTATCTCTAACAGAAACAATCTTAACCCATTTAAACTGTGTAATGTCATCTGGATTTACAAATTTCATCATATGACCAGGCTGTATTAATGCTAGGTCTACTTTGGAAATATTTAAGTCACTGATAGTGCCAGTGTTTGTAAACGTCTCTGTCATATACCCTGTATCGTTTTCAGTTGTTTTAGGTAAAGTTTTCCATACTATACCGTACTGATCTAATTTAAATTTGTTTGGTTGTGTTTCAAGCCACTTATTTCTGTAATCGCTGTAAATAAAATCTCTTAATTCTAAATTCTTTAAATATGTTGTAAACACTTTTTCAATTTGTTCGTCTGCTGTATTATTGCCATCAATAATAAATGAATAGCTCTGCGGAGAATCTTCTTTGTATAATGCTCCGTCTTCGGCAATAGTAGTAGTTGTCTGGAATGTGCTAGTAGGGTCAGTAATATCGATATATCTACTATGTCCAGCATGTGTTTTATTTGTTACTTTTAGTTTTCTAATGTTACTGCTTTTCGCTAAAGGCAACACTTGATAATCTTGTGCAGACACCATTCTGTCTTGAGCATAGTATGCCTGTGGTGCTCTTTCTTTTATGCCTGCTAATGTCTCTGAAGGTAATGCATTATTAATACTAGTTTGTAGTCTAGCAGTAATAGTTAATACATATTTCTCACCATTAGGTGTCTCGTAAGTAATGTCAGTTGAAACGTTGCCGATATCGTCTGGTTGTATACTGTATCTTTCGTCAGCACTTGCTCTATAAAATGACCTATAGCTTCCTACTGGAACATTTGCAAAGTTTCCATCAGCAAATTGTAGTTTGATGCCGCCGGTGCCTAAATTTTGAACAGCATATAAGTTAGGGGAGTCTTTTGCTAAAGTATTGTACTGGAGTGTTTGTCCAACTGTGTTAGGAATTCTTTTCCACTTGGACAAAACACCGCCAATCGTACTTACTTGTTGGAAAAATACATCGTTTTCGTTAATACCTTCGACTGCAATTGTTTGCGATCGATTTTCTTCTGGAGTTTCAAAATTGTAACTCTCTGTTTGCAATACTCCTTGTTTGAACATTAAGAAGAATCCGTTATTTGCACTAGAAAGTCCTAGCCCATCATTTCTATGGATTATACCAAAGTTTTCTGCAGGGTCAGGGTGCTTTTCAAAGAAAAAGTTATTATCTTCGAAGTCTGCATTTACAATTTCAAAATCTCTACTTACACCGTTTATATTCTTTTTAAACTTGTAAACAAATGGCGCATTTATTTGAGTGTTAATTTCATATAAGTCGGTAATAATATCGTTAATCGAACCAGTTTTAACTGGCTTACTAAATCTGTTAACATTGCCAAAGGCATTGTTCATTATTGTAATAAATTGCTCGTAACTATCTGGATTGTTAGCATCGTTCCATGTAACATTTCTGTTACCTATGTCTGTGCCGGCACTATCCGTTAAAGGTTGTGTGGTGCTAACACTTACAACTTTTAGTAATCCACTTGCGGCTATATTTCTTTTTGGATTGTAGCCTAACTGTCTTGCAAGTTTGTAAACAGAATCTTTTCTCTCTGCTGTTTCTAAAAAGTTTTCTCTGGTGTTAACATCCATTCTAAATGCAATACTTTGAGCCAAGTACGCAAGTAATTCTATGATAGCAATAAATTCAGAACTTTCAATGTAGTCGTTGAAGTTTTCAGGAAAATTAGTTCTAATGTAATCGACCATTGCTGTACGAATAGTTTCAAAATCGTATGCTTGAAAGTTTACATTGCTGTATGCTTTATAGGCTATATCCCAATCTTCTGCCGCAAATAAATTGTTTTGTCTGTTACTAGTTGCCATGTTTAAATCTCTCTGCTATCCTGTGTGTATTCCACAAGCAGGGTTTCTTCATCTAGAAAAGGCTTAAGAGTTAGTTGAACTTGCACTCTAATCGTATGATCAAGTACTGTGGTAAAAATTTCTTGCACATTGATCCTAGGATCTTTATTGCATATTCTTACAACTTCGTCTTTAACTTCTTGCTCAACATATGAATCCAGTGGATTCATAATAATATCATAAATAGTAGTACCAAACTTAGGACGCATTACTCTTTCGCCTCGTCGGGTGTACAATTCGTTCAAAAGGTCAATCTTTACTGCTTCACCATTAGTAACGGTGTAAGGAGGTCTAATTTTCCCTTGTGTACTAAAGCCTTTATATATGTTTGCCATATCAATATTTATCACACTTAGTTAAAACTAGTTTTAATACAGCCTAAAAAGGCACCAAAAAAAAGGTTGACTTTGGGTGTAATAGAATACATAATACTGAAGCATAAAACATTTTATGTAATTTTTTTCACTACGAAATATAGGACAGTTAATGAAAAACGTTTTAGACAAATTTAACAGCATCGTTGAACTTGCTGAGAAGGCAAATAAGGTCATTGCAAGTAATGACTATAAGTGGACCACTGGTTATGGACCAAGGTTTAGAAAGATGATGCATTTTAATAACAGGCGAGTACACTCGGTGGGAATCTATGATTACCACGAGAAGAAGTATGTGCTTTTTGAGATGGTAAACATGGTTGGTCAGTCGAAGCACTCGATTCCAAAAGAGTTGCGTCAAATGGAGAGACTGATATTAGATGCCAAAATTGCCTAATGTAATATTTGTACACGGATCAGGTCAAAGTGGGCTAAGTGTAAATTATCTTCAAGTATTTCTTCCTGAGTGCAATCTATTAACACTAGAGTATGCAGTCCAGGAAAATCCTGATGATATACTAGAACGCTTTGATAAAGAAATTAACAACACGTTCGGTGACGAACATTACCATATTATAGCACATAGTTATGGTTGCTTGTTGTCCACACTGTTAGCAGATAAAACGAAACGAGTTTTGTCCATGGTGACTATGAGTTCCCCATGGGGAGGAAGCCATACCGCACGTTGGATTTCAATGGTGTTTAGGCAAAGTAAGTTGTTTGCTAATGTCAAACCCAATAGTACTTTTTTACAAGACATTCAAAAAATACAGTTAAGCATTCCTGTTGCTAATATCATAACGACAGGATCAAAAGGGTCTGCAAATGATCTTGCTGGTTTAGGTAGTCAACATAACGATGGACTGCTCACAGTTGAGACACAGAAAAAACTTCCCACTAACTTTATTTACGCAGAATCAATTGAGCTTCCTTTGAGCCATAATGAAGTGCTTTTGTCATTCGACACTATAAATATAATTAAGCAACACATATTTGGAGACACCGGTGGCACAGAATACTTCACTGAATAATACACTCGAGGAAGAACTAAGAATTATGCTTGTTGAAAAAAACGAAGAGTGTAACGCACTTAAAGAAAATATCAAACTGCTCAAACAAAATATCGCAGACGAGCAAGAACAAAAATACAGAGCATACGTTAAAATAGCAGATTTACAAAAAGTACGAGCTTAAAGACCTTTAGACGCTTTGTGCAAATCATATAGTCTCGACATCATATTCCACATTCCCATTCCCATTGTATCTTCTTTAGTTATATCTAATATCTCTGGGAGCATCGAATCATCTGCTTGCCACAAATATGATATTACATCGCCAAATGGTGTATACAAGGATCTTGAACCTGCTTCATCGGTCAGTTTCATCTGTCTAGCAATTTGTTCATATTGACCTGATTGTATGGCTCTTAGAGCCGGAGTTTGATCAAATCTGTTTGGGCCAAGTCTTTGTGCTAACATTGTAAGGGACATGCCTTGCTGTATTGTCATCGGTCTGTTGGCACGATTTAAGGCGTATCTAGACACTTGTTTGAAATCGTTCTTTAACAATTGCTTACTTGCAACTTTACTCATGCCAGCCGCTATTTGGTTTACGAATATGGGGTCTTTGTATATGCCGCCTTCCGGAATAATAGCGTATGCGGCATCGCCTGCTTTGAAATCATTGCTTATGTCACTCGCTTTAAATATTCCTTGTGATGTTAAGTCTTGTCCAGGGCCAGCATCCTTGATAATTGAAGATATTTCAGAAGCAGACATTTTCCTCTTGCCCGTATTAATTATTGTTGTAGTTGATGTTGGATCAAAGTTTTTACCGTCACCAAACATAATTGCACCTGCTTCTTTTTCTTTATCTTCTATAACATGTTTATACCCTATTGCTGTTTTGTCACCAGTAGCAAATAAGAATCCGTTCTCATCAATCAAATCTGTTTCTGTCAACGAAGGATCAGTAGCACCAACAATAGTATTTACACACCCGTCGAGTGCACCAGATTCTTCTAGTTGTGCCGCTAGTGTGTCGCCTGATAGTGTGCTACATTTCAGTAGTGGTTCTTCTTTATAATCTGGAACTAAGGATCGTATCTGTCCAGAATCAATAGGAGTTAATTCTTCGGGTTTTCCTGGTACGGGTAAATAATTAGAATCTTGTTTCGCCTGCATATATGGCAGTAGAGCCGGACCAGTAACACCGTCATAACCTTTACCTTGTAGTACAGTGCCGTCTGGTTTAACAATAGTGTCTGGTCCTATGTAACCATGATCACTTGTACCCGGTGGGTATGCTTTATTCGCCCTGTCTTCTGTATCCTTCTGATTCATACCACCTGTATCATCAGTTGTTGGTACTGTTATGTCTTTAGTCTTGTGACCAAACCACGGTTCTCTAGTTGTAATCATTGTGGTTGTTGAAGCAACTTTTATTTTTTTGCCTCTAGCGTCACTAAAATTGCCTGTTGTTGATGGTGGAATAGATGCTGGTATGGCCGGGTCTACTTGTCTTATTCCGCCAGTTGGCATAGGGTTTCTACCGTCAACATTTGTTGGGTCATAATCTACAACAGGAATACTCATAGGCTCATCGTGGAATACATTTACTGCCAATGGTTTTATAGGCTCCGGTGATTGCGGACTTCCTTGTGAGCCGCCATCATTGAGATGAACTGTTGATCCTTTAACAAAACTTTGGCCTCCAGATACAACATGGCCACTACCACCCGATGTTACAAATGTATCACCGCCCGATTTTATCACCGTAGCCATTGGCGTTTGACTTTCTACACCCAAATCACCGTATAATAATATTTTACCTTTAGAGTTTGCAGATATAACACTACCACCTTTTTTGGTTTCCATCTTAATTGCTGTGTTTGTTAAATGGTTGATGCTGTTACCTGATTGTATGAAAACATCGCCGCCTATAGGACCTTCCATTTTAGGATCTACTTCTTCGCCTTGATCTTCCATTAATCCTGCATTTATGTTTACCCTAACTCCGGCATCTAAATTTAGTTCTTGGTCTGCTCTGATATTAATATTATTTGTGGATCGCATGTTTATGTCTTCATCACTGAATATTTGTATGCTACCATCGGATGATAATTCTACCCATGCTGTGCCTGGACTATTAATAATATATACTAATTCGTTTGTATCGTCGATTAATACTTGTCCACCGCCTGCTGTTCTCATTCTAATGTGGCGTTGTTTTAAATTATCGTCCATAACAAAACTGTGACCGCCTAATCTGTTTGTACCGTCTCGTTTTCCAGTTTCTAGATTTATGTTTTCCGGGCCTGGTGTTAATATACCATATACTTGTGAAGGGCTTTCACGTCTTGCACCGCTGGTTGTTGTTCCTCTTACAGGGTCATTTATTAAACCTTGATTTATTATGGGAATAGCAATAAACGGATTGAATGGACGTTGAACTCCTTTTCCGTGACTTTTGTTTGAGTCGAATCTATTCTTCTCTGCTACCGGTACAGGCACTTCAGTGCCAAACGTTTTGCCTGCAGGATTACCGGGCACCATGTTCTGCATTTGATCAGGGAACATGCAACCGATTATAATTGGATTTTTCTTTTTGCCATCGCCGAATATCACTAACACAAAATTACCTGGATCAGGTGGAACCATCCACATGCCATATGTTTTCATTGTGTCTGCGTGGCTACGTTCGTTTTTGCCTACTGCCGCACTTGGTGTTGTACCTGCAAAAGGACTGCTCCAAAAACAATTAAAATATCCGCTAGGATCGTTTCTGTCTTTTGATAGCATAGGAATATACACTGGTATACGACCACTGTGACTTTCGTCTTTCGGTCTCACAATCACTTCACCTACGTAGATACCATGATCCAAGTTGGCTTCTTCACGTGATCTCTCAACTGGATTTTTTCTGGATATCTTATAGTCGTTTGCTTTGTAAGCCATTCTATTTTCCTGTAATGTCTATCTTAGATAAACTAAGCGATGTTTGTTTAGGTGCTTTAGTCATTTCAATTTCAAACAGACCTCCGCTAAAACTGGCTGTCAGTCCGTATATTGCATATATACCACTTATAAAAAATGCTGTTCCTTGTCTTGCCATATAACCAGAATTATTATCTTCATCATCTAAGTCCGGGTCTCTAATTCGAGGTGTTTGCATTGTAAATAAAAAGTAGTTATCTCCGCCACCGTACACAGCATACTCATCTGTGGACTTACTTTCTTCTTCTGCCGCTCCTACATTGCCTGGATTACGCATTTTCCTGGCCTCTGCATAGGTAATTGCCTTGCCTAAGTACCAAGGATCCCCTCGTAGTTTTAAATTCAAGTTCATCAGTATAGCCGCATCGTTTACATTTTGATACATATAACCAAACAGTGTTGCACTTGCTGTACCATCGTTTGTTTGGTTCGAAGTTGCTACAATACTTTTACCGTATGCATATCTGGCCCTAGGCGTTGTGTCTATTTCGTCTTTTGTACTATTTGCACTACTTTGAAGTAACTTTAATGCTTCGCTACCAGATAGTTCTCCTATAACAGTTTGAGAACCACCATAGGACTCTAAAAGATCTGCACCATATAAGTATCCACTTGCCTCAGGTTTATATTTTTGTGCATTTGGGTTAGGTGTACTACCTTCTATTGGAAAGTCTTCTTTTCCTTGTTGTGTTTTTCTATAACCTAGCGGATCCGATCCTTGATTATTTACATATAATATAGTTTCTGCTAAGTCATTCTTTCTAGCATCGTCTTTCATTATATCTGCATATTCACCTGATGTTAATCCTAGTTCAGTCTGCACTCTGGCAGAAAAAGCCGGGTCGCTTAGTGCGGCTTTTACACCTGCAGGGTCTTGTACTTTTGCGGCAATTTCTGCATCTCTGTCTTTGCCGTCTAAATCTGTTGTGGCATCCTGATTCATTGTTGGATTATTTGCATTCGTGGACATGTCGCCCATTGTACCGCCATTGGGCGGACCAAGTAATAACACACCTGCGTCATATGAAATATCAGCACTCAGTACTTGGTCATTCAATCCTGTGTAAAGATAGTGGTATGCTTTCTTTATATTCATTTCTCGTACACGTTTAGTGGTTTGGTCTTTGTTAAGATTATCCTGTGCCGCCGCTTCTGGTGTGTCTGCTTTATCATATATTATGGGTTTAAAAATTATCTTCTTAGGATACTTGTTGCGTTTAGTGTCAAACACTGCGGCTCCGGTGGCATCAAGTTCATGGGATATACTTGCTTCAATTTTATACCACTTAGTAAATGTTTGTGCTAGATCAAATCCGTCTTCGTTAACAACAGGGTCGTCATACACTTTCTTTCTTGTTGACTTATCTAAAAATCCTTTGCACATTACAAATAATGTTGTAAAGAATTGGTTTAAGTCTGTGCCTTCCTTCATTGTTATGTTTTGATTTCCGAATATAGTAGTACCTGTTTCAATACCTCCGTCAAAACTTTCTGGATCGTCTTCAAGTGCTTTTTTGTATTCATCCAAAGTCTTAACACCTTTTTCTTGCGAGTTAATTAATCTGTTTACTTCTTCTGCCGCATTTGCTCCTGCTCTCGTAACCGTTAGTGAATCCAGTTCTTCCTTGACTTGTGATAAATCAAAAACAATCTCATCATGTATGCCTTCTGCTTTTAAATTGTCTTCTCTATATTTTTGTAATTGGTCTTGTAGGCTAGTTGTTAGTTCTTCAATGTCGTTACCTTGTACCTTTAAATCCTTTGGTAATTTAAAATATTCATCGGAATAAGCCTGTTGTGAATCTATCGGGCATTCGAAATCGTAAGTACTGCCCGTACTATCAATTGATACACCAACTTTTGCAAGAACTAATTTATAAATGAAGGGACCGCCAATTGGGCTTAATATATCGTCGAAACTTTGTACAGGCTTGCCTTGGTCGTCGATATCATCTTCAATACTTGCTTCGTATCCTTTAAATTCTACTGCTAAAAACAGTGGAACATCTGCAAACATATAGTCGTGGCCTAGGGCTAACTTTGCGGCTTGTATTTGGTCTAGTAAATCTGCCGCTCCGGGCTGAAATAATTGAAAGGATGTATTAATTGCTAATGAATTTCCTGTTGAAGGGCCAGCAACTAATTCTATATTCAAGTTATCTATTTGTACACCTGTTACACCTGTTTGTGCAAGTATAACTGTGCGACCAGGTTCCGCGGCATATTGCCCTCTGAGCCATTCCTCTTCGCCTATCATGTACAATTTAAGATTGTAACTAGTATTTTCGTAATGGTCTAGTATATTGCCCATTACCGAGTCTAGGTATATATCTTCTATTGCTTCTTTTTTATCTGCCATTATCTGAGTCTGTCTATTGCTGAAGTTGAAGGTATAAAAATTTCTTTACCTGAAGTGAAATCTTCAAGCGGGTCAACTAATATATCTGGATTTCTTAATGCAAACACCCACCATAATTTGGTGGTACCAAATAAGTTATCTGCCAAAAGATCTGGTCTTTTGTCATACCTGCTTTCAATAGCATAGAGCTGATCAGCTGGTGACCTTGCAATTTTTGGTAATGTGTTAACATCCAAATAAAACTTAGTAACTGGCGCACCTTTTAAGAAACTGTCGCTATCATGAAAATTAGCCATTAGATAAATCCTTTATTAAAGTCTGTACCATTAGTGAATGCATTCAAGTCGAATCGACTTCTTAGTTTCTTTTGCGTATACTGAGGTACCATTTCTATCATGATATCTGTTTCGGTAGGCATGTAAGTTATTGTATTGCCCGCAACAGGGTGATTGTACTCAACTGGTACATAATCCACTCCGTCAGGTAATTGTATGTTAAAACTTCTAATAATAACCGGTACTTTGTTAAAGCCAAATGCACCTAGATATTCAAAAATCAATACAGGAGGAGGAGTACCATAGTACCCTTGATCTACTGCTGAGTCTCCGTAGTAACCTTTTGTTATAGTTCTTAGAAAATGAAATATAGACAGTAGGTACTGTGCTTCTTCTAGTGTGTTTGCTGTGAATTGTCCTTGTACAGGAAGTGTTGCAGGCTTACTGTTAATATATGTATAGAACGGATAGTTAGAACCGTGCTGACTGTGTTCATCATAGTCCACTGAGCCTTGCAAAAATAAGTTTGGAGTGTATGGATACACGATACCGCCACGTTCTTTGAGTGGACTTAGTATACTACTCTGTTCTTCACCTTTATGATTCTTCGTGCCATAGGCTTGATCTTCCCCGCCTTTCTTGGGCCTAATCCTTGCTCGCCAGTCAAACTTGCCGGTGTCTTTTCTACCGTCAGACGTATTGCCCGCTGTTTGTCCCGAAGGATTGCCGTTAATTGTATAAGGGTCTGTTGCCATAATATCTCTCCTGCTATTATTTATCATAATAAATAAAAACGTATTTTAATTCTAAAAACCTTTAGAATAAACATTGACTTCTAGTAGAATCTATGTATAATACAATATAAACGAATTATAGTTTTGAGGAGACATAATGACTACGACAGGCAGAAAAGTAAATTATCTTAACAACAAAGATATTTTAAAAGAAATTCATAAAAGTAAGTTAAGTTACTGCTACATAACAGATGACAAGTACTTACAGCAAGACATTATCCTAGATGATGTTAGCCAAATCAATAAGCAAACAATCAAGCAGGCACAAATAAACAAAGCACATGGCATGTCTAGAGCGGCATACGAAAAAGCCATTAGAGAAGGCGATTGGGTAAAGAAGCCTAAGCAAAAAGAATTTGCAGTTGACCCGGACAGTTTAGCAGTTGATGGCTTGGTGTTTAGAGTAATGGGCTATGACCATATTCCAGATGAGCCCGGTAGAAAGAAAACAACAAAAACAGTTGCTGACACAAAAGCAAAAGTAAACTTCCCACCGTTCAAGCATTATATTTTAGATAGTGCAGGAGCAAATCCTAGGGAAGTCGTAAGAAGTCATTGGGTAGGTGGTCTACACAATGGACACTTCAGTTGTACACATGGTACAATCACAAACGAACTAGGCAAGATGTTTATGAAACTTGTTGAGCGTTACAGTCAAAGAGGTAACTGGAGAGGTTACACTTATGTAGACGAGATGCGTGGACAAGCATTAGTACAACTTGCACAAATTGGTTTGCAGTTTAACGAAGCAAAATCGGATAATCCATTTGCATATTATACTGCTACAGTTAATAACAGTTTCACAAGAGTGTTAAACTTAGAAAAACGCAACCAAACAATCAGAGACGATATTTTAATCGAGCAAGGGCATTTACCAAGTTACGGCAGACAAATTGCACATGAGAATTCTCTTAGGGAAATGAGAGAAAGTGCAGAAGCTGAATTGGAAAATACTGGTAATACAACTAAGTAGGTAATCATATGGCAAACCTTTTTGAAAGGGCCGCATGTTTTACTGATATACATTACGGCTTAAAGCAAAATAGTAGACAGCATCTGAAAGACTGTCACAATTATATAGATTGGTTTATAGCAGAAGCAAAAGCACGAGACTGTGAAACTTGCTTCTTCTTAGGCGATTGGCATCATCACAGGGCAAGTATCAATATTGCTACTATGAATGCTACCATTAAAGATCTTAAAAAGTTAAACGACAACTTTAGTAAAGTTTATTTTATTACTGGTAACCACGATTTATACTATAGAGAAAAACGTGATCTTAACAGTGTAGAGTTTGCTAGGGATTTAGAAAACTTTGTAATGGTAGACGAACATTTTTGTGAAGACGGTGTTGCAATTATTCCGTGGCTAGTTGGCGATGAACATAAGACATTAAACAAGTTAGATTGTAAATACATGTTTGGTCATTTTGAATTACCATACTTTAAAATGAACGCAATGGTAGAGATGCCAGACCACGGTGGTGTAAAAGCATCTGACTTGACCAATCCTGAATATGTGTTTAGTGGGCATTTCCACAAACGTCAATACAAAGGCAACATACATTACATAGGTAATGCTTTCCCACACAACTATGCAGACGCACAAGACAATGAGCGTGGTGCTATGTTCCTCGAATGGGACAAAGAGCCTGTGTATGTAAATTGGGATAAGTGTCCTAAGTATGTAACTATGGGACTTAGGGAGTTGCTAGAAGCACCCGATAAGTTTTTAGATGATACAACACATGCAAGAATTAAATTAGACGTAAGCATCAGTTACGAAGAAGCAAACTTTTTAAGAGAAACATTTGCAGAAAAATATAATGTTAGAGAACTTCAACTAATTGTTGTTAAGGAAGAAGATGAAGTTTTTGATGGTGAAGAAATTAACTTTGAAAGTGTGGACCAAATTGTTATTAGTCAATTGGAGACAATTGAAAGTCAGTTGGTAGACACAAACAGATTAATTGAAATATACAGGAATATCGAAATTGCTTAAAATTAAAAATGTAACAGCAAAGAACTTTATGAGTGTAGGTAATAACTTACAAGCAGTAACGTTTGATACTGATTCGTTAACACTAGTGCTAGGGCATAACTTAGACTTAGGTGGCGATGGAAGTAGAAATGGTACCGGTAAGACTACTATTATTAATGCACTCAGTTATGCACTTTATGGTGAAGCGTTAACCAACATCAGAAAGGATAATCTTATTAACAAGACAAATGGTAAAGGAATGATTACCACTGTTGATTTTGAGATTAAAGGAATAGAGTATCGCATTGAGCGTGGCAGACGACCTAATGTATTAAAGTTTTACATTGATGGGAATGATTCACAGGACAATGAACAGCAAGGCGATATGCGTGAGACACAAAAAGATATCGAGCGTATAATTGGATTCCCGCATAATATGTTTAAGCACTTGATTGCATTAAACACATACACTGAGCCGTTCCTCAGTATGAAAACAAATGATCAACGTGATATGATTGAGCAGTTGTTGGGCATTACTGAAATCAGTGCTAAGGCAGATGTGCTAAAAGATTTGTTAAAGCAAACCAAAGACACCATCAAAGAAGAAGAGTTGCGTATACAAGCAGTTGCTAATGCTAATAAACGTGTAGAGTCTAGTATTAAGGATATCGAAAGCCGTAGTAAGGCATGGACTAGAAATAAAGGAGACAAGGTTGCAGGATTGCAGACCAGTTTGGACACGTTGGAACACACAAACATCAAGGAAGAGTTGGACAGTCACAGAAAAATTATAGATATAAATGAAAAGCAGACTAAACTTACTACACTTAAAACAGACTTAACATCCAGAACAACGTCAATGAATCGTAGTGACAGTAAACTTGTTACGTTGGAGGCTAATTTAGAAAGTGCAAAAGCCGGAGTATGTCCTACATGCGAACAGGGTACTGCACATTTAGACACACATGAAAAGTATACAGCGGACTTAGAAGAAGAAATTAAAGAAGAACAAAGGTACAACGTTGAGTTAGTGGATAAGATTAGAGATATTACTAGCGGTATTAAACAACTAGGCAATATTCCAGAAACACCAATTACTTTTTACAACAACATGGAAGATGCTTTACAGCATAAACATAATGTTGACACATTGCAAGAGCAAATTGAAGAAAAGATTAAAGAAGAAAATCCGTATGTTGAACAAGTTGACCAACTAAGGGAAACAGGCATAGAAGAGATTAGTTACGAACTTATTAATGACTACACTAGTTTAAAAGAGCACCAAGAGTTTTTACACAAACTGTTAACAAGCAAAGACAGTTTTATTAGAAAGAAAATTATTGACCAAAACTTGCAGTACTTGAATTATAGACTAGGACATTATTTAGAAAAGTTAGGCTTGCCACATGATGTTAAATTTAACAGCGACTTATCTGTCGACATCACCGAGTATGGCAGAGACTTAGACTTTGATAATTTAAGCCGAGGTGAACGTAATAGACTTATACTTGGCATGAGTTGGGCATTCAGAGACATATACGAAAGTCTCAACCAACCAATGAATTTGATGTGTATAGATGAACTGGTAGACAGTGGCATGGATACCACTGGTGTTGAAAATGCATTGGCAGTTCTTAAGAAGATGGGAAGAGAGTCAAACAAAAATGTGTTCCTTATTTCACACAAAGAGGAACTACAAGGGCGTGTTAATAACGTTCTTTATGTTGTTAAAGAAGGAGGATTCACTAGTTACAGTAATGACATAGAAATCCTCGATGAGACTTAATGAGCGAATGGACATATAAAGGTAAAGTAGTAGACACACTTCCAGATGATTGTGAAGCATTTGTGTACTTAATTACAAACACAACAAACGATAAAAAATACATTGGTAAAAAACTTGCAAAGTTCAAAACAACCAAGCCGCCCTTAAAAGGAAGAAAGAATAAACGCCGTGGAACTAAAGAAAGTGACTGGCGTACTTATTGGGGTAGTTCGGATCACTTAAACGAGGACGTAATTACTTTAGGCGAAGACAAGTTTACTAGAGAAATACTACACTATTGCCCAACTAGAGGTATTGCAAGTTATATAGAAGCACAAGAACAATTTGAACGAAATGTTCTCTTGACAGATGATTATTATAATGGTATAATAAACGTCAGAGTAGGTGGATCACAAATCCTTAAGGAACATTTTAAAAAGATATAACTATATATCGAACATGGCACACATAGACACCCAGTCACGCTAATAAAAACATCACAGACACCAAGTCAACTACATAGGTTCTACACCACCCTGGCGAGGCTAAAATTCGCTGTCCTTGACAATCCGGTAATCCCGGTGCGAGATACTGGACTGTAGACGGCAAGATACAAACACGATACAGTATTAAAATGATTCAGGCAATGAGAAAAAGCAACCTGAAAGTTAATATAGTTGAACTCGACAAGACTATATTAATTTCCGTGAGGTCGAAAGACAGTGACGGTAGTGTATGGGGAGAAAAGGCTCACCGCTTCCTAATAGCACCCGAGTTTGAGATGGCGATGCTCATCTTGATGACATTTTTTTATTCACCCGGAGACGGGTGAATTATGGCTCAACTTTCTTGATAACTTCTAATTTAATAAGAAACTTACTACAAGAACTGATATGAATGAAATGAATGAAGTTAGCAGTAGTAAAGATACGAAGTATCTATAAAGTGTTTAAGAATGCAACAGTATCTGTGTAAGACAAACGTAAATTAACTGTGTAAAGATAAAAGTCTTTCTCCAAACTATGTTTGGATGCTCCATGGAACTTTGTAACGTCTAATATACATACTTCACCTGGATTTAACATTTTGTTATGTTCGCTGTCTTTGTGGATTATTTCTAATGGAGAATCTTCTAGATTAAACATGATATTGGTTTTTCTAGTTAACGGATTATTCCAACCCATTAACCAATCTTGATGCAACTTTACCATTGAACCTTGCTTAACAGTTTCTATTGCCACACTGTGTTCCGCAATGTCTAAAGGTAATGGAGTAGCATTTACGATTTGTTGTTGTAGGCTTTGAGGCATGTCGCGGAGTAAAAATATGTGTTGATCCATATCCACACGATCCTCTATTACGTTGAACGCACTTGCTTCTTTGAACTCTCTGATAGGTTTTACGAGCTGGCGCATTGCAACAACATCATAATCCCATTTTAAAACTGTGCTAAACATTCGCTGTAGTGTTTCCTATTATTAATTGTTATAAACTCCGCAATAGTGCTATTTTGTCGGTTATCACAGCCATGTTCTTTAGTGGTATCTAACACAAAGAAATCACCTGGCTGTATGGTATGATCCTCTGTTACGTCATTGTTGGAGTGTTGTATAGTAGCAGGATGTTCGCCGATATTGAGCAGTATGTTACTGCGTCTACCACCAATATCTGTGTGTAATGCTAGGTAATCTCCTGGCCTAATAAACTCTAAACCTATAAAATGTTCTGGCTCAATGTGGTATTTTTTGATGAAATCCATGGGCATTCTGTCCCATAATTGGCTCGCAGAGTACAGTTTTTGGTGGATCTTCTTTAGTTGTACCACACTGCTTAACTGCTTATCTTGACGCAAAAACGCCACAAATTCATTTATATCCATACTTGTATTTAACAAAAAAGATACCAATATTTGTGGTAAAAAGGTTGACTTTGCCGGAAAAACCAGTATAATAGTATGCATAAGTTAACAAAAAGGTAGGAGTTTTTATGCTTAAATTAGAAGATATTGTTGTAATTGCTGGTGAAACTGTTCGTAAAGAGCGTTTTGGTATGGCATCTACGAACGATGATCACAAAACATTCACTGGTGATGTGCTTTATACGTCACAAAAAGGCAACAACTTTTCAAATAGCATTGAAGAGAAGTTTGAAGATACTGCTCAGGTAGACGGACTTACAGTTTGGAAGTCAAACGGTGAAGTTCCTTTTGCAGATATGCTGTTAGATTTTGTTCAGATTGGTGCTATCACTTTTGAACAGGCTGAGTTTTCAACACTGCAAAAGCAGAAGGATCAGTCAGCATCATTGGACACTCTGTTTAGAGCAGACGATGGTAACATTTACTTAGGTGAAGGTGCTCTTGAATACAGAGACGAGCGTCTTGCAAAAATAGGAGCATAAATGCATGGCAACGAAAACTAAAAAATATGTTCGCATAGATGGGTACAGTGATTTGCTGATGCCCTTAGAAGTGTTTGAACGTGTAGCAGATAAGATTCTTTTTGTGCGTACTGAGTACAATGATGGCAAAACGCATCTGTCAGAAATAACTGAAATGGACAAAGTGCATTTGCACGATCCAAGCGAAGTTGAGAACTTATTAATGCATGACAAGTTGAGTCAATCATGATTGAGATACTGCAAGAAGTAACTGATTGGGGAGACCTCAAAATTGCCAATGGCATTTATCATGTGAATGGTGCAGGGCAACTTGTTCAGCATAATGACACTGTGTTCAAGAATCCAATGAAGCAGTTTAGTAAATCTAGACGCAAGTTTAAGAAGATTGGTGAGCGTGAAGAAGAACTAGCACCAGGTGTTATAACTGTGCAAGGCTCGAACGGCAAAGTATACACAATTGATAATGGCAAATGTTCATGCCCAGGATACACTTTTAGGGGAAACTGTAAACATGTTAAGTAAAACAATTAAAACCGTAGCAGACGTAAGTATCATTGCAATAGTAGGTCTCGCATTAGTATCTTGTGCTTCCGGTGGCGGCTCCGCCGCGCCGCAAGTTCAAACGGCTGTCGCACCGGCGCCTACGCAATCCACACCCACTGACCAACGACATGAATTTGATTCTTGGACTAAATCGTATACTACTAATTTGTCCGGATACACATCTAGTGTAACACATAAATTTGATATGACTGATTACACTACTACTGGTCTACCTGCTCCTACAGAAAAATACAAAATAGCAGACTATGGATTTTTCCGTTCTACTATTACTGGAACTCATGCAGGCTATGAATATGCAGACACTGATGTTGCTAATAGTTTTCCACAGTTTGGTCAAGTTATTAGAGCAGATTTGAACGGTGACGGATGGCAAGATTTTTATATGGCATTGTGGACCGGACATGACAAGTTAGAATTTGAACCTAACAGTTTTTTGTTTGCGTTTTTAAATGACGGTGACGGAAACTTTGTATTAAGTAACGATTTGTTTCCAGAAGGTAATCCATGTTTTAGAGGCTCAGACTGCGACAACAATACTGAACACCAAAAAGGTTTAGTGGTTGCAGACTTTAATGGCGATGGCATTGACGACTTATATCAAGGTACTACACTTGTACTAAGCGACAATGGGAAGTTTTACGACAAAGGTGATACGCATCTACCTATGGAAGAACTATTTGATAAGTGTGCTCCAAGCGACTACAATAGTGGATGTTTTTCACATGATGCAGACTTTGGTGATGCTGACGGTGACGGAGATATGGATATATTTACTGCAATTGCATCACCGCATATTGACAACTATCACATGGGATGGGCAATGCTTATTAATGACGGTGCAGGTAATTTTACTGCAAACAAAAAGTTTCCAACCCAAGCAGTAAGTGTTTTTGCCACAGCGGCTACAATCGGTGACTTTGACAATGACGGACACGGCGATGTAGCAGTTGGTTGGTTTAAAACAGAAGAAGCCGCCGCAAACGGATTTGCTGAAACATACGAAAACAGTTCAGGTGCAGTATTTTGGAATGACGGAAATAACGATTGGCGTAATAGAGGCTGGACTGAATTACCAGACAACTATTACGGCACAAACGGCAATGCAAATGATATAAAAGCCTTTGATTTTAATGGCGATGGATTATTAGACATTGTACTTGCTTCTACAAAACACGATCCTTATTATGACGGCAGAGCTGTACAGTTTTTCTTAAACAATGGAGACGAAACATTTAGCGATGTCACAAGTTCTGTTAATCCAGACACAAAGTATGTTAACGGCTTATGTCCAAATTCAGATGGTCCTTGTTATTGGAATGGCGAAGGTAATTTAGAAATATTAGACTTCGACGGTGATGGAGACTTAGATATCGTAGACACTGTGTTTGGTACTTATGCACTGATCAATGAAGATGGTACATTCTCAATTTATGATGACTTTCCTAAGTTTGATGACTATGCTCCTTACTTCCCAGTAGAAATAGACAACAAGTACTTTTATGACTTTATCGCATCAACAACAACTTTTAGTGATACAGAAAGTGTGCAAACATTCTTTCAAGTATTAGATCCACCGTTAATGGAAATGATGTTAGAAATTACTAACAAGCCTAAAGCATACGTTGATGAAATATTTAAAAGCAAAATGCTGTTCACAGACTTGAGACAGAATCAACGTTCAACATCGTTGTTTGCTACAGATATGGAAACATTTGGTATGGCAGGCTACACCCATAGAACAGATACATTTGGATTTAGTGCAGGAAAACTTACAGGAGATAACAATGGCAGTTTTATTGGATTTGATTATGTGGATGACAATATACATTTTGGCATTAATTATGTGGACAACACTATGTCTTTACTGAACCCTACAAAGCATTACGGCACAGGTTCAGCTGATGTTGATTACAGCACAGTTAGTATTTTTGTAGAGCAAGTAACATATATAAATGATACATGGTATACGTCATATGGTGCAGAAGCATACCACACAGACGTAAACGGATTCACAGAACAAAACAGTACACACAATGTTACTATTGATTCGTTTAGTATGGTAGATGGAAAATTGTTTGCAGATATCACAGGAAAGTTTAATTCTAAACTTGGCACAACTTATGTAAGTTTGGGTTATGATTTATATCGTAGTTTAGATAGCACTACTGTAGGGTTTGCAGATGTACTAGAGTATGATGCATCACGTGAATTAGACTTAGGTAAGTTTTCGGTATTACACCGGTATAACTCTTTTTATGCAAGGGCGTCTATGAACACAGAAGAGTATAACACTTTTGAAATAGGATTCTTGCTTAATTGGTAGGTATTACACTTGGTATTACACTTTTACTCGGGCGGCATTCCCGGAACATCACCGCCCCAGTTTGCTTCTCCACCCTCATTTTCTCCCCAGTCATCTCCGTCGTAACTAGCACCTTTATCGCCACTTTTAATTTTGTTATATCTGTTAAGGGTTTTGATGAGTGTCTCTCGCTCAAGAGGACTAAGTTGCCACGCCTCAGTATAAGACACAGCACCTTCGCTAAATATTGCCAGCTCTGCAACTTGACGAGTGATTAATTTATTTTCTTTATCGAGTCTGCCTAGGTAACCTGCAATTTCATCAGGCTCTGCTGTTCCTAGGAACCCGTGAAAAAATTTACAGGATCAAAGTTAATAGGTGCTTCAAATGTGTTATCACATTCATCACTTTGGCACTCTATTTGAATTTGCTGTTTAACTCCTTTAGAATTAATCTCATTAGTAAACTCTTCAATCTGTTTACCAGTTTCGTTATCTGTATTTTCTAAAAACTGTCTGATTTGAGCCGAGTCGCTAACAACTCCTTCATTACCATCAGCATCTGTGTATCTAATTTCCTTAATGCTGTCGATAATCATCTCAAAGTTTAAGTCTGCTAATTTAACAAAACTAGTGTTGAATGCTTTTAATCTTTCCATATCGTCATCTAGTTCTGAAATAGCCTGCATACTTCTTGTACTTTGGAAACTGGCTAAACCAGCCTTAATTGTACTGCCGTATGAAAAAGGCAACGACACTAATGTGAGACCGTTTGAAAGTTCTTTTGTGTACTCACTATCAAGTGATTCCATTGTTGACAACGAACTATCAATACTAACTGTAACTGTACTTAATTCTTTACATTTAGGACATTCAGCATTAACCTCAACTTCATCGCCACCACTAGCACCACGAATAGCAATTAGTATTGCATCTACGTCTGCACTAAACAGTAACTTTGGCTTTTTGATTTCAGGCACACATGACTTAATTAGGTTAGATACTGCTTCTCCATTCAGCAATGCGTCTGGATTTTTAAGCATCATTTCATCTTTTGTTGTCATAGGATAAATTGCAAACTCACCGCTTTCAGGCATAGTTACAATGTCATCGCTGTAAAATTTAGCACTACTAGGAATGTCTAAATACATCTTAGGTGCTCTAAAGTAAGCACTTAACGGATTACTTTGGTTTATATCTTTACTCATGTTTGCTCCATATAATTCTTTTGAATTAACTATGTACTTATTTATCTTCATTAACAATAGTTTTAATAGTTTTATTGAAACCTTATTAAAAGCAGTTTTAATAATAGTTGATAAATATGATTATCAAAAGAGGATAACCAAATTGGCAGTTTCATTTAATTTAGACGGACAAGCACTTACGTTCCCGGATTGGGCCAGCGAAGCCACCGCGGAGCAAATGTTAGACATCTTAAAAACGATGGCTAAACAATCAGGTGCATCTCAAAAAGACCAAGCAAAAGCAACAGACAGTGCAAAACGTGTACTTAACGAAATCAAGAAAGGCAATGAGAGTGCAGGGCAGACTGACGACGAGCAAAAGAAACGTGATGAGAAATTATTAAAAGAAACTAAAGAGTTCGGTAGAGATATACGTGAAGTCGGAAAGTCTTTAGAACAGTACAAAATGGACAAAGAGTTTGATGCTAGTTTCTTAGGAACTCTCAAAAACTCATTTGAAAGTGAAGGTGAAAGTGTCGGCAAGGCTATTATGGTTACTGCTGAACACATGTACAAAGGTGCCGCATATATAGGCGGTGCAGTAATGCAGTACGGAGCCGCTCTAGGTCAATCTATATTAGGAGCCGGTGAATCCTTAAATGACCTATCCAAAGTAGGTGTTGGCTTCAATGGCACATACCAAGGCATGGCAGAAAGTGCCGGTTTAGGTGTTAGCCAACTAGCAGGTTTAACAGGCAGTTTCGCTGGAGCGGCAGACCTTATAGGTAAGAATTCAAAAGTTGTTGCAACACAAGGCTTTGAAAAGTTTAGTGCAACAATGAAAAATGCGGCAGATATATCCGAAGAATTAGGCATGAGTCTAGAAGACAGTTTAGGCACATTCGGTGATGCACTTAATAGACGACAGCAATTTATGAATATTGGTAACGTAAGCCAAAGTCGAATGAACTCACAAATTGCTAAAACAACAAAAATGCAGATGGCGTATGCTACTGCAATAGGTGTGTCTACAGAAGAGATGCAGGCATTTGTTGACAGTTTAGTTAAAGACAACGGTTTACTGTCATCATCTTTGCTAAACTTCAGTGATACAGTGCGAAATGATGTTGTTGCAGGTATAGAAGTATTTGCAAGTGGAATGGCGGCAATGGGTGGTCAAGCAGGACAAGATATTGCATCAGCATTCCTAGAAGCAGGTTCGGCTGGCGCAATTGGTATGAGTGAAGCGGCACATGGATTTGTAAGAGCAGTACCAAGTTTACAAGGACCAATGAATGAGTTTGCTCAAGCAATGCGAGCCGGTACACTGACACAAGAGCAGTCCAAGGATATGGTTAATACTCTTACTAGCGAACTAGGCAATATGAGCGCCAGTGAAAAAATGCGAATACGAAACATGGCAAGAGTGGGCGACGAGTCTGCTAAAACAATGGCTAACGCTATTATGCAGTTCGAACAAAGTGAAGATAAACTAGCAGAAGTTAATAAAAAGTTTGGTACAGCATTTGACATGGACACGGTGCAAGAAGGCACAAACCAATTTAACAAAATTATGACAAACGTCACTGGTGGAGTGTCTAATGCATTCTATAGTATGTTTGCTAACCCAGAAGTAATGAAAGTTATTGAAGAGGGCATGAGTGAAATATTCGGCATGTTCGGAATGGGCGTAGATGACCTTAGTGGTGCGGCTATGGGTTCAGCTGATATGGTCAAAGGCATGGTACCTGCTATTAAAAGTTTTGTAAGTTTTATTGTAGACGTAGGTAAAGATATTGCAGGATTTTTTGCAAATTTCAAATCAGAAGAAGGTTTTGACTTTAGTGGAATGTTTAAGGCATTGGCAGGCAAAGCCATGGGAGTATTGTTTGACGGTATAAAATACTTTGTGGCTATATGGCTTGGTGCAACAATTGCCACACACTATGCAAAAACTGTATTAGGACCTCAAATTGCAACCTTCGCCAAAGGCATGTTTGCAAAACATGGACCAGCCGCAATGCAAATGGCTAAAAATGCACTTAACTACTCTAAAGGTATGTTCGCACAAGGCGCCACAGCAGGCAAAAATATTCTCAATAATTCTATTGCTTATGCAAAAAATGTATTCAACAGTAGCGGTGCAAAAGGCGTAGCAAGTAAAATGAGCGGGTATGCATCGACATACGGTAAAGCAATATTCAGTGGCGGAAAAGACCTAGCAGGTAAAATTGCAGGCATGGCTTCAGGGTTTATGGGCAAACTTACAAAAGGCGGAGCACCAGATGTTGTAGGAAAAGGTATGTCAACCCTAGGTGCTAAAGCAAAAGCACTAGTGCCAGCTGGATTAAAAGACAAAGTAAGTAACATGGGCGGCAAAGTATCGGGTATGTTAAAAGGTGCATCAGACAATGCAGATAAAGCCACAATGCCAATGGGCAAGAGTGGTGGCTTCATGCAGTCAATAGCAGATGCAGTCAAAAAATTCGGAGATAACAAAGTTGTTAAGGGAGCGGCGGCTATTGCATTGTTAGGTGCTTCAGTTGGTTTAGCAGGTGTTGGACTTAAACAATTTAATGAAGTAGATTTCTCATCATTAATAAAAGGCACATTAGCATTAGGTGGTTTAGCCGCATTATCACAAGCGTTAGGCAAAGGCTCAACAGCAATGATTAAAGGTGCCGCGGCAATATTGATATTAGGTGCGTCAGTAGTGCCATTGGCATTTGGACTTAACTTAATGAAAGATGTTGGTTTAGGCACAATAGGTGTGTTAGCGGCAGGACTTATTACACTAGGTGCGGCGGCGGCAGTTCTTAGTTTTGCATCACCGTTCATACTAACTGGTTCAGTTGCAATAGCGGCATTAGGACTTGCACTTATACCATTCGGCATAGCACTTAACTTAGTTGCTATGGCATTACCTGCATTCACTGACAGTATGGCTAAGATGTCAGAAGTTGATGGTATGGGATTAGTAAAAGCCGCAGGCGGAATGTTAGCAATGGGTGGAGCAATGGCATTAATGGCGCCACTATTACCATTCATGATGTTAGGAGCATTAGCGGCTCCGGCAATTCGTGCATTAGGTGAATCGTTACTAGTAATGAACTCAGTTGATTTTAACAACTTGTCAATGGCAGGATCTGCACTGGCTAGTCTAGGAGTAGGAATGGCGGCACTGAGCGGCGGATCATTAATGAGCAGTATAACTGATGGCATTGGATCTTTCTTTGGTGCAGATAGTCCTACAGAAAAAATAAAAAACTTTATAGAAGGCTTCAAAGGCATTGACTATTCAGGTTTATTCTTTGCATCTGAAGGCTTACTGATGTTACAGCAATCTATATTAGGCTTGCCTAAAGCATTAGAATTAGCAATGTCATACATGAATGTGTTAGGCGAGCATTTCCTTACTCTTGCAGATAGCTCAAGGGCAATAGGCATATTTGGATCTAAAATTGGCCCCTTTGCACAACACATGGAAACACTTGCGATTTCGTTCTTGTTATTAGGCGACAGACCGTTTAGTGCATTTGATGGTGTGGAAGAACAAGCCAAAGGCATGGAAATGTTCGCAACAAGCACAGAACAACTTTCACTCGCATTGGGCAGTATAGACTATGCTTATATAAGTGACGGTTTTTATGACATAGCAGATTCTGTAGAAGCAGTTGCAGACAGCATGTCACAGATTAGTATGGGCGACATGCTTAAAATGGGTGCAATGAAATTAATTGGTCCTAGCAAACAAGAACGAGCGGCAACCGAACAACAAGAAGCAGTCAAAAACCAATCATTTGACAAGTTGCATGGTGACTTCGGTGGAGCCGGCCTTTACGAGTTAATGGACAAGATTACTGCCAAGAGCGGTGCTAATGCTATGAGCTCCGGTGAAGACCCTTTAAGTCAAATTTTAAGTCGTCAAACAGAATTAGGTGCGGCAGGTGTTAATGTTGATTCAGACGCACTTCTCAGTGGTGACGGTGCAAGAATTGGCGAAGCAATGCAGGATGTTACAAGACAATTACAAGCACAAATTGACATGTACAAAATGCAAAGCGACACGGGTGTTGTTGCAGACAATGTTCCTACCACAGCACAAACAGTAGCCGAAGTTGCAGAAGCAACAAAACCGCAAAATACCACTACTCCTCAAATGGCTGAAAAAGACGCTATGTCTGGCAATATTGGTGCTGGCATGTCACAAGAAGAATTACTTGCAGAGTTAGTTAGATTAACGCAAATTAATACTAACTTACTCAAGAAAGGCAACAGACTTACTGCTGACATAGAAGTTTAATAAAAACCTTTTCCGTTTTGCTTGACATTATTCCAACGAAGTGATAAATATACACATATAAAGAGGATTTTATGGCTACTTGGCGAAAATATTTTAACAGTTCAAACGGTGGATTACCTGTAAATGTAACAGGCAATAACACTGATGGATATAGTGCAACACATTCAAGATACAGCAGTTGGCTCCCAGAAGTCTATGCTGGCAGTCCTAACAGGTTAATGAGATACATGCAGTATGACCAAATGGACAACGATTTAGAAATTAATGCGGCACTAGACATTCTTGCAGAATTTTCTACTCAAGAAGATGATACAACAAAAACTCCGTTTAAGTTTAAATTTAACGAAGACCCTAGTGAAACTGAAATGAAAATTTTAAGTAAAACACTAGACCAGTGGAATAACTTAAATGATTTTAGTCGTAGAGCTTTTAAAATGGTAAGAAGTACACTAAAGTACGGCGACCAGTTTATGATTAGAGATCCAGAAACATATAAATTATATTGGACAGATCCAGCAAACATTGAAAAGGTTGTGGTTAATGAAAGTAAAGGTAAGAAGATTGAAACTTACTATGTTAAAAACCTAGAAGCAAACTTTGAACAACTAGCGGCAACATCAGCCGCGGCAATCCACTCCAGACCATATGGCGCAGGCGGTGGAATGTTAGCAGGCGGAAATATCGGAGCCAGTGCTGGTAACTATAAATTACAAAACGACCCAAGTCAAGGTGCAAGTCAAGGCATGCCAGTTGATGCAACACACGTTGTACAATTAAGTTTAACAGAAGGCATGGATCATAATTGGCCCTTTGGTATTAGTATTTTAGAACCAGTATTTAAAGTGTTCAAACAAAAAGAATTATTAGAAGATTCAATTATTATTTACAGGGTGCATAGAGCACCTGAAAGAAGAGTGTTCTTTATTGACGTAGGTAATATGCCTCCTCATAAAGCACAGCAGTACTTGGAAAAAATTAAGTACGAAGTACAACAAAAACGTGTTCCTAACAAAAACAAAGATGGTGCAAACGTAGCCGATGCGGCATATAACCCAATGAGTATGTTAGAAGATTACTTCTTTGCTCAAACGGCAGATGGCAGAGGATCAAAAGTTGACACTTTACCAGGAGGTACAAACTTGGGTGAGATTGACGACTTGAAATACTTTAACAATAAACTGTTAAGAGGACTTAGAGTACCTAGCAGTTATTTGCCTACTGGACCAGATGACGGAACAGCACAACATAATGACGGTAAAGTTGGCGTAGCATATATTCAAGAGCACCAATTCTCAAAATACTGTCAGCGTTTACAAAGACAAATTATTAGAAATTTAGATAGAGAATTTAAAATGTATCTAAATTATAAAGGAATTGAACTTGACAACAGTACATTCAGTATTGAGTTTACAGATCCGCAAAACTTTAGTAGTTATAGAGAGTTGGATCTAGATACACAACGAGCTCAACTGTTTACAAGTTTAGAAGCAGTACCATATTTAAGTCAGCAGTTCAAGTTGAAAAAATACTTAGGTCTTACAGAAGAAGATATGAAAGACAACGAACACTATTGGAAACAAGAGAACAAGTATAGTACAGCAAATGCAGGAACGGAAGATGTTGGATTAAGAAATGTAGGTGTTAGACCTGGACCAAGTGCAGACTTAGACATAGAGACACCGATAGATGATATTCCGGATCCTGAACTAGATGTAGAAACTCCAGATGTCACCCAATTAGATCCATCTGGGACACCGGGAGAACTATAATGAAATTAAATGAATTTTATAATCCAGAACATGATAGATCAGCAACAAGAGATTTTGACGATACTCGTAAAACTAAAATTACTTTAGAAACTCTTAACAAGTTAAGAAAGTACAGAGAGTTAAAGAAGAAAGAGAATATCGAACAGGCAGAGTTTGCATCTATTATGTATTCCAAAGCACAAGAATCAGACGCCGGCGCACTGTAAATGAAAATAGCAGTATGCGGCTGTAGTTGGTCTAGTCGTGATATAGCATACCCCGATTTAGAATTTGGACAATTAATAGCAGACTATTATGATGCTGAATATATCAATTTAGGAAAACCTGCTTGTAGTAATCCTGGCATAGCACTTCAAATAGATTATCTTTTAGACGGCAAAATGGGCAGTCTTCCTGACTTAGTAATAATTAATGCCACCACAGTAACAAGAACAGAACTTAAATTAAACGGCAAACGAAGATTTGATCCGAATGATAGTTGGGACAATGTAGCATTTAATATGCTGTTTGGTGAAAAGTTTAGAGATGAACATGCACCTGGTTATGGTAAAGGATACGATCCTAGCATTGTTGTCGATAGTTTCTCTACTATATTCGGAGAGGACATGACTAAGAAATTTGGCGAAGGTCATTTCCATGAAAGATATAAAGATGCATTTACTCCAGCATCTTATAAAGCACTAAAACAATGGTTTTTATACTTCTTTGATGCAGATGTAGAAAGATATAAACAACAACTAATATTATTTGGTGCCTTATTAAAACTAAAAAAGAAAGGCGTTAAATTTATTTTTTGCCCAAATACATTTGACTGGGCAGAGGATTTATATCTACAAAAAAATCCAAAGTCCGAATTTCCTGAGAAAGCGGTAACGTGGGAAGCACTTGAAAAAGACGAATTACTATATTCAGGAATAGCAGAATCTTTATGGTTAGAAAATGAAATATATGGCAGTTATGAAAAGAGCCCAGGATGTATACATGACAATCATTTGCCAATGGAGTGTCATATGGACTTTACATACAAAGTTATATCACACATAAATCGCCATGGTTTGGCTAAATAAAAGCATATACAAAAATACTAGAACACCCACATCAAATTAAAAAACAGTCAAAAAAGCCTGTTTTTTCCACAAAAACACATCTTTTAATAAGTAAACATACATTATATTATGTATACTCACGAAAGTGTCTAAGCATAATCATTTAAATGAAAAACTTTTATTATATTAGGAGCTCATAATGTCAGAACGCAGTAAACTAGAACAGGTTTTAGAATTCCTACTTGCGGAAGATAACGAGCGTGCCGAAGAGCTACTTCACGAATATGTCGTTGAAACTGCTCGTCAAGAGTACGAACGTATATTGGATGAAGATGAAGTAGTAGCTGAAACTAAAGACGAAGATGAGTCAGAAGAAGAAGCAGTTGAAGAAACTGTAGAAACAGATGACGAAGAAGCAGTCGAAGAAACTATAGATCAAGCAGATCCTGAAGCAGATTTTGTATCAGATGTTGAAGAAGCAGATGAAGAAATTGAATCAGATATGGTCGGTGAAGTTGATATGGAAGATGAAGGCGAAGAAGGTGAAGAAGGCGAAGAGGAAGAGTTAGAAGACAAAGTCGACGAACTTGAATCAGAACTAGAAGACCTAAGAGCTGAATTTGAAAAATTACTTTCAGACGACGAATCAGGTGACGAAGAAATTGAAGGTGATATGGAGCCTATGGGTGACATGGAACCAGAAATGGAAGAAGAATCAGTTGAATATGATTTAGACGAAGAAGTAGCAGAAGACGATGACGAAGTTGTCGAAGAAGCAACTAAACTTCAAGACGCAGTAGCGACACCAACAGGTGGCGATGCAGGCGAAGGTGAATCACCATTCACAAAACAGCCAAAAGGTACATCAGTAAGTTCACCTAACGGTGCTGGTAACCCAGTTAAAACTACTGACGGTAGCGAAGGTAACAAAGGCGAAGGCGCTAAAGTTAACCCAACTACTGACAACATTAAGGTTGAACCTAAAAAGGCTTAAGGCTTTTTTATATACTAGGAGTTTTTGACAGTGCGTAAACTATACGAATATATGAGTCCAGAACAGAGTAAGATTGAATTATTTGAATCTAACGATGGGAAAGACTTATTCATGCAAGGATTATTCATTCAAGGTGATGTAAAGAACCAGAATGGAAGAGTATATCCGAAGGATGAGATTCAACGTGCTGTTGAGAACGTAACTAGTAGATTAAGTACAGGCGAAACTGTGATGGGAGAGTTAGATCACCCAGAAGAGTTACAAATAAACTTAGACCGAGTAAGTCATATCATTACAGAAATGCAATGCGATGGATCGAACGGTTTAGGTAAACTTAAAATTATAGATACACCAATGGGGAATATTGCAAGAGCTTTATTAAAAGCAGGCGCAAAACTAGGTGTGTCCAGTAGAGGGAGTGGTAATGTTAATGAAAGCGGTAAAGTTTCCGATTTCGATATCATTACTGTAGATATAGTTGCCCAACCAAGTGCCCCGGATGCCTATCCAAAGACCATTTATGAGTCTTTGTTTAATATGCAAGGTGGTAGTATGATACATACTATTGCAGAAGACTATACACATAACAAAAACCAAGATGTTGAAAAGCATCTAAGTAAACAAATCGTTAATTTTATTAACGAATTAAAATTGAGGTAGGAGACTACTATGGCAGTAAACTTTAAAGACCTTATCGAGTCTAGCGATATGAACGAAGAAGTTCGTACAAGTATCGTTGAGGCCTGGGAAAGTCGTCTTGCCGAAGCCCGTGAGGAACTAACAGCAGAATTAAGAGAAGAGTTTGCTCAAAGATATGAGCATGACAAAGGCTTAATTGTTGAAGCAGTTGATGGTTTTATCAAACAAAGAGTTGAAGCAGAAATGCTTGAACTTGCTGAAGATAAACAAGCAGTTGCTAATGAAAGAGTTGCTTACAAAAAGGCTGTTAGCGAACACTCTGTAAAATTAGAGAAGTTTGTCGCTGAACAACTTGCAAAAGAAGTTAAAGAGTTAAGAGCAGATAGAACTAACGTTCAATCACATGTTACTAAACTTGATGATTTTGTAGTTGAGCAGTTAAGCAGTGAACTTAAAGAGTTCCACGCAGACAAGCAGGCTTTAGTAGAGCAGAAAGTGAAAATGGTTAGAGAAGGCAAAAAACAACTTGCTGAATCTAAAGCAGATTTCATTAAACGTGCCGCTGACAAGGTTGAAACTGTTGTTAACAAGATTGTAAAAGAGAATGTTGCAACGTTTAGAGACGATATCACAGCCGCAAGAGAGAACGATTTCGGTCGTAGAATATTTGAATCATTTGCTAATGAGTATAGATCAAGTTACTTGAACGAAAGCTCAGAAGTTAAAGATTTACAGAAAGAAATAGCTGAAGTGACTAAACAGTTAGCAGAAAGTAAAACAGAAGTTGAAGCGAAAGCTGAAGCAACTGCAATTACTGAAAGCAAACTAAGAGTAGCAGAAGACAAGTATGCTCGTAAAGAGCAGTTGGACTCGTTACTTAAACCTTTAGCAAAAGGAAAGAAAGAGATAATGGTGGACCTTCTTGAAAGTGTAAAAACTGAAAATTTAGAGAAGCAGTTTAATAAGTATCTTCCTAGTGTTTTAGACGGCGAAAGCACACTTAAAGAAGATCGTAAACCATTAAAAGAATCAGTGACATCAGAACACACTGGTAATAAAAGCGTTCAGCCTTCAACTGAAGATGAACAGGGCGTAGTCGAAATTGACGAAATCCGTAAATTAGCCGGACTTTCAAATTAGGAGATAAGAAATGGCAGAATTATTTGAAAGCAATTGGTCAGCAACTAAGGATGCACTACTTGAGGGTTTAAGTGGTTCACGTAAAAGTTCACTAGATGTGGTCCTTGAAAATACTAAGAGACATCTTCAGGAATCATCCACAGCGGGTGCAACACAGGCTGGCAACATTGCTACATTAAACAAGGTTATGTTACCTTTGATCAGAAGGGTTATGCCTTCCGTGATCGCAAACGAACTTGTTGGTGTACAACCAATGAGTGGTCCAGTAGGACAAATTCACACATTAAGAGTGAGATATGCAGACAACACAGCGGATACTAATCCAGGTGATGAAGCATTAAGCCCATTCAAGATTGCAAACCAATACTCAGGTAACCCAGACGCTACAGCATCAGCTGAAGGTACTGCTGGTAACAAAATGAGTATTCAAATCTTGAAGCAAACTGTTGAAGCAAAAACAAGACGTTTAAGTGCTAGATGGACATTTGAGTCAGCTCAAGATGCCGAAGCAATGCACGGACTTGATGTTGAAGCAGAAATTATGCAGGCACTAGCACAAGAAATCGTAGTTGAAATCGACCAAGAAATTATCGGTTCACTAAGAACTCTTGCTGGCGCAGGTACAACGTTAAACTTTAACGGCATTAGCACTGACTATACTCCAACTTACGTTGGTGACAGACATGCTTTATTGGCTGTTGAGATTAACAGAGCGGCAAACAGAATTGCGTCTAGAACAAGACGTGGTGCTGGTAACTACATCGTAGTTTCTCCAGAAGCATTAACAATCTTGCAAAGTGCAAGTACTTCAACGTTCGCAAGAACAACTGAAGGTTCTTTTGATGCGCCGACTAACACTAAACTTGCTGGAACATTAAACGGTTCTATCAAAGTGTTTGTTGATTCATATGCGGCAGACGGTACTAAGGTACTAGTAGGTTACAAAGGTTCATCTGAGACAGATGCTCCTGCGTTCTATTGTCCTTATATCCCATTAATGAGCACAGGTCCAGTTATGGATCCTGCTACATTTGAACCAGTAGTTTCGTTCATGACCAGATATGGTTATATTGAACTTACTAACACTGCTTCATCTTTGGGTAACGCGGCAGATTACGTTGACGCAATCACATTGCAAAACGTAGCATTCCAGTAAGAATTACTTAACGGAATAAAATTAAAAGCACTTCCTCCGGGAGGTGCTTTTTTTTGAGTTTTTGACCAAAAAGATAAATACAACATATAAAGTTGAACTTTAGGCGAGACATATGACAAATAAAACAAATTTCAGTCCAGACGGTAATCTATTCGTAAAAGGCGGTTTAACATCCGAGAGTTACTTAGACGTCACAGGTAACACAACAATTGGCGGAGAAGCCGATATTGCAGGTAACTTAGTTGTTGCAGGTAGTATGGAAGTAACAGGTGATATAACATTTTTAAGCGATACACAAACGGTTAACGCGGCAGACGGGTATGTTATTAACAGCGACAGTGATGTCCCTACAGCATACTTACAAATTAATTCAGACGTTAGTAATGTTAGATTGTCATATACTACTAATGCAGTAACACTCGGCTATCCTGGAATTACAGAAGATGTAAATGTTAATGCAACAGAGTTCAATCTTTCAGATAATGTCACAATCGGTGGCACAGCAGATATAACAGGCAATACTACTTTAAGTAACCTCACAATCAACGAAGACTTGATTGTAACAGGTACTACAGACATTGCTGAAGACTTAACAATACCGGTTAACAAACAAATAACTTTTACAGGTGCTAATACACTTACTGCTTCTAGATGGAGCGGAGTTTCGACCTCGGCTGATAAATGGCACACAGCAAGAACTTTAACAACAGAATTAACAGGTGACGTTGCTGGTACAGGTAGTATTAGTATTGACGGCACAGGCGATGTAACATTAACTGTAGCAACAACGGCAGTTCAAGCAAACGCAGTACAATTAGGCGTAGATACATTTGGTAATTATGTTGCCACAGTAGAAGATTCAGGCAACGGTAGATTAGTAGTAACAAACAGTGGTACTGAAGATGCCGCAGTTATTTTAGAATTAGGCGACACAACTGTTACTGCTAAAACATACGGACAAGCAAGTATGATACCACAGTTTACGGTAGACCAGCAAGGTAGATTAACTAGTGCGTCTAATGTATCAATTAATATCACAGCATCACAAGTATCAGATTTTGAAACAGCCGCAGAAGCATTATTTACAATAGGTACAAATAGTGGCGACGGTGATTTAAGTTATGCAAACGGTGTATTTGATTATACAGGCCCAACAGCCACAGAAGCAAGAGCACATTTTACAGCCGGCACAGGATTAACAGTTACTAACGGTGAGTTTGTATTAGATAATACAGCAGTCACAGCCGCAAGTTATGGTGGTAATGTAAGCGAAGTAAGTGCATTTGATGTAAACGCACAAGGACAACTTACTGGAGCAAATACAACTCCTATAGCAATTACGGCTAACCAAGTTACAGATTTTAATGCTAACATTAGTACATATATTCAAAACGGTACTTATGTTACAGAAGCAAACGGTGTTTTAGATATTACAGCAGATGTTGTTACCACAGATAGAAGTGATACATTAACAGCAGATTATACATTTACTGGTAATGTAAACTTTAGTGGCGCCAGCGTAACAGATGCCAATGTTGCACACTTAGGTGGCACAGAAACATTTACTGGTGATAAGACATTTACTGGTGCAGTTGACTTTACTAGTACAGTTGACTTAACAGGAGCCGTTACAGCAACGGACACAGTTGACTTAACAGGAGCAACAGTAACAGCAACAACTCAAGCAAACACCGATACAACATCTAAAGTTGCAACAACTCAATATGTAACAACAGCGATTGCAGACTTAATAGGTGATGCACCAGCGGCATTAGACACATTAGGTGAAATTGCAAATGCATTAATAGATGATAATAACATTGGTAACGTACTAACATCTAGTATAGCGGCAACAAATGCCAATGCTATATTCAAGCAAGGTAACGTTGCAATGACAGGTGACCTAGATTTAGGCACAAATAAAATTATAAGTTTAGTGGATCCAACTGCGGCACAAGACGGCGCCACAAAGAATTATGTCGACACAGCAAATACTAATATGCAAACTTACGTCGACACAGCAAATACTAATTTGCAAAGTTATGCAGACGTTGAAAAAGTAGATAAAGACTTCACAATTGGTGCTTCTTATTCGTTTAACTTAGGTACCAAACTTGCTAATGGACAAATAGTTAGTGCAGAGTACAGCGGTTTAGCCAACCCGGCTTCAGCAAACAACGAAGTATCATTTAGCAACTTAGATGATACACAGAATCTTTTCCTTAACACGGTAAAGTTTGGACATTCATATGCAGTAATACACGAAGGCGAGCAAACTGTAAGTGGAAAAATAAGCACATTATCAGGTGATGGGACAACTACTACTATTGTAACACCTGTGGCTCATAGAGCTACAACAGGCGAGTCATACACAATTAGTAATACTAGTGATTCAGCAACGCATGGAACGTTTATAGCAACTGTAGTTGACTCAACTACATTTACTGTGCTTAGTAGTTTTAATGGTTCAGCAACAGGTTCAGCAAGTTTAGTTGGATATCAAGATTCGAACGCAACAGCAGATGCCCAAAAAAGACAAGGTAACTTAACTGTACACGGTGGACTGACATTAAGTAGAGGCATAGACGGCGGCGAAACAGAAGGCAGGAAACAAGGACCTGGCACACTTACGTCACAGTCTAGTATCTTCCATGTTAAGTCACCAGATGCGACATTTGCCGCTTCTCAGGCATTCTCGTCTAACGTACAGCAATTCCACTTTAAAGGCCAATTGGGAACACCGGGTGTAGAATCCACAATGAGCTTTCAAGGCTCGAACGTATTTGTGTTAACAGGTAGTAATGACTCTGTAGACACTTACTTAGGTTCAGAAGCAACAGGTAACATTAGTTCAGTTTCGGGATATGCTAATACAGAAATAGGTGTACCAAGAGCACATTTCCAGAACTGGGGCAAGACCACTAAGTTTGTAGGTGACTTCGCTAATGTATCATTATACACAAATGTGTACGACAAGTCAACTGAAACAGACCAAGCAAATAATTCAGGTGATGGTAGTACATTTACTACTGGTTCAAGACCGTTAGAAAGACTCACAGTTGATGGAGCAATCCAGGTAGGACCTAGACATACACCGGATGACTTATTGGTTAACGGTACAATGTTTTACGACAGAAACGATAACAAATTAAAAGGTGTACAGAACAACAGGGTTATTGAACTTTCGGGCGAGACTGTAAGTACAATACATCCAGGTGACGGCTCTGGTGACCAGCCATTATCACAAGCATTGAGTGGCTCAACATATTACTTGAAGCAACTATCCGGCGGCAACGGTATAAACCTAGCAAACGCTGGTTCTGATAGTTCAGATATAATCACAATATCAACAGACGATTCGTATGTTAGAGGATTAATAAGCGGTTTAGGCAATATAGATTATAATGATTCAACTGGTGTTTTAAGTCAATCTTTAACAACAACAGATATTGCAGAAGGCAACGGCTTATACTTTACTAACGAAAGAGTAGACGACAGAGTAGGAGCATTAATTGTTGGCGGAGCAAACGTTACAGCAACATATGATGATACAGCCGGCACATTAACTTTAGATGCAGATTTATCCGGCGATGTTACAAGTGTTGTAGCAGGAGCGGGTTTAATCACAGGCGGCACATCAGGTGACGTAACATTAGACATTGGTGCAGGTACAGGTATTACTGTAAACGCAAATGACATAGCAATAACAAATACAGGCGTTACCGGAGCCACATACGGTACTGCTTCACAGACACCAACGTTCACTGTTAATGCACAAGGACAAATAACAGCGGCACAACAACAAGCAATTAATATCACTGCATCACAAGTCAGCGACTTTAACGAAGCAGTGGAAGATAGAATAGGCAGTGGCTTTGTAGTAGGCGGCAGTAACATAACTGTAACATATAATGATGTTGCAAACTCATTTACAATCGATGCAGATAATGTAGGTGATGTCACAGCCGTTGTAGCAGGAACAGGTTTAACTGGAGGCGGAAGTGCAGGAGACCTTACACTTAATGTTGTAGGCGGAACAGGTATTGTTGCTAATGCAAATGATATAGCACTAGACTTTACAGAGTTCGACACAAGCGATATTACAGAAAATACAAATTTATATTATACTGATGCCAGAGCAGATGCTAGAGTTAATTTACAAACTGGTACTAACCTAGATTTAAGTAATCAAGATACAGGCGATTTAGCAGAAGGTTCAAATTTATATTATACAAATGCAAGAGCAGATGCTAGAGTAGACGCAGGATTTACTGCTAAGTCAACTACTAACCTAAGCGAAGGAACAAATTTATATTATACAAACGCAAGAGCGGATGCCAGAATAGCGGCGGCTAGTACTAGTGATTTATCAGAAGGTACTAACCAGTACTTTACTACAGCAAGAGCCAGAGGTGCAATTAGTGTAAGTGGTGATTTAAGTTATGACAGCGGCACAGGTGTAATTAGTTTCACCAATGACGCAGGTGATATCGAAAGTGTTGGCGCTGGTGACGGTTTAAGTGGAGGCGGCACAACTGGTGCAGTTTCATTAGCAGTTGATAGTACTGTTGTTAGAACATCAGGCAATCAAACTATAGCAGGCAATAAAACGTTAAGCGGAGCCACACAAATAGATGCATTAAATATTGCAGGCAACTATGATTTACCAACAGCAGATGGTACTGCAAATCAGGTATTAGCAACTGATGGTTCAGGCGGAATAACTTTTAAAGATGTTACTACTATTGGCGGAACAATCACAGGCGTTACTGCTGGCGCAGGTTTAACAGGCGGCGGCGTTGCAGGAACAGTAACAGTTAATGTAGTCGGTGGAACAGGTATTGTTGCTAATGCAAATGACATAGCAATTGATTTCACAGAATTTAACACAGGTAGTATCACAGAAGGTACTAACTTATACTATACAAGTGCAAGAGCAAATACAGATTTTGATACAAGACTTGGAACTAAGGATACTGGCGATTTATCAGAAGGTTCAAATTTATATTATACAAACGCAAGAGCAAGAGCGGCTATCAGCGAAGGATCAGCACAATTAAGTTATAACAGTGGCACAGGTGTATTAACATACACTCAGGGCGATACTGATACTGTAGCAGAAGGTTCAAACTTATATTATACAAACGCAAGAGCGGATGCTAGAGTAGATGCAGGATTTACTGCTAAGTCAACAAGTGATTTATCAGAAGGTACTAACTTATATTATACTACGGCAAGAGCAAACAGTGCCATAGACACTAGAGTTACAAAAAGTTTCGTAGATGCGTTAAACGTTGATGCAGATACATTAGATAGCATCAATAGTGCAAGTTTCATGAGAAGTGACCAAAACGACACACATAGTGGTACTATTACTCCAAGCACAGATAATTCAATTGACTTAGGTTCAGGCACAAAGAGATATAACGAAGTATACGCAGTAACTTTTAAAGGTACAGCAACATCGGCTCAGTATGCGGATTTGGCAGAAAAATATGTTGCAGACGAATCTTATGCTCCGGGCACAGTTGTAGAATTTGGCGGAGCAAATGAAGTAACAGCAGTTACTAAAGAAGGTACTCCGGCAGTAGCAGGTGTTGTTTCAACAGATCCAGCATACTTAATGAACTCTGAACTTGAAGGAGACACTGTTGTAGCAGTTGCTCTTAGAGGAAGAGTTCCTTGTAAAGTAATTGGACCAGTTAGAAAAGGTGATGTCCTTATAGCAAGTGGCAAAAAAGGCTTAGCCAAAGCGGCTCCGTTCAGAGGATATCAAACTCCGGCGGCAAGTATTGTTGGTAAGGCTGTTTCCGAAAACTTAACACACGGTGAAGGCGTTATTGAAATAGTTGTTTAAGGTTTCAAACACTAACATTTCCTAGTTTCTCGATAAATACTGTTTATAAATAAGGCGGGAGCCTTACTTTATGACTAGACTTTCGACGGACTGTCTAGACTACATAAACGTAGAACATAAAAATAGGAAGAATACAATGGCCACAGCAATTCAATGGAGACGAGGTAACACTTCCCAAACTGCAAATTTTACAGGTTTGGTTGGTGAGATCACAGTCGATACAGATTTATCTACCGTTATTGTCCACGACGGCTCAACAAGCGGCGGACATAGGTTAGCGAAGTATTCAGAACTTTCAGCATTCGGTGATGGAGATATTACAAGTATAGTAGCAGGAACAGGTTTATCTGGCGGTACTACTAGCGGAGACGCAACTCTTAATATTGACAACACAGTTGTTGCAACGTTAACTGATTCGCAAACTTTAACAAATAAAACTCTTACTAGTCCAGTTTTTAACACTGGCGTAAGCGGTTCAGCAATACTAGATGCAGACGATATGTCTGGTGCTAGTGCTACAACACTTTCAACTTCAGAAAGCATCAAAGCATACGTTGATGCACAAGTTGATACAGTAGACGCATTAAGCGAACTAACTGGTGATACAGATGATATCACTGAAGGTTCAAGCAACTTGTACTATACAAGTGCTAGAGCAAACGCAGATTTTGATACAAGACTTGCAACTAAAGATACAGCAGACTTAACTGAAGGCACTAATTTATACTTTAACAATGCAAGAGCCAGAGGGGCTGTCAGTGGTGGTGCAGGTATTACATATACGGAAGGAACCGGTGTAATAGAACTTACTGACCAAAACTATGTTTCAGGTGTAACAGCAGGTTCAGGTTTATCAGGTGGCGGCGCCACTGGTAACATCACTGTTGCTTTAGACTATGAAAATTTAACAGGAAATTTAATACCAAGTGCTAACGTAACATACGACTTAGGTTCTACAACAATGATGTGGAAAGACATATATGTTGGTCCAGGCTCATTATATGTTAACGGACAAAAAGTATTAGAAGATGATGCTGGTACAATTACAGTTAGTGCAGACGCTAACCAAAACGTTGCATTAGTAACTTCAGGTACAGGTGACGTTGAATTAAACGCAGGTGGTACAGGTGTAATTAACGCACAATCGAACATGTTGTTTGATTCCAGCCAAACAATTGGTGGTACAGGCGGCTTAACACTTTCAAGTAATATTAACGCAAGTAGTAACTACATTAATAACGTAGGTACTCCAGCAGTTGCCGGCGATGCTACAAACAAAACGTATGTAGACGGTACATCATATATTACTGGCGGTGACGGTATTGATAACAATTCAAGCACAATCGAAGTTGATGCTACAGTTGTAAGAACAACTGGTGCTCAAACTGTTGCAGGTGCTAAAACATTCAGTGATGATGTAATATTTAACGGTGACTTCACTGTTAATGGTACAACGTCAACAGTTAACACTGAAACAATTTACTTAGAAGATAACATTATTACTTTGAACTACGGTACTTCAGGCGCTCCTACAGAGAACGCAGGTCTTACAGTTGACAGAGGTACTAGTGCAGATGTAAACATACAGTGGAATGAAACAAGCGACCAGTGGGAATTTACTGTAGACGGTAGTTCATACACTAAGATTGCAGAATCAACAACAGACTTATTAGAAGGTACTAATTTATACTATACAACAACACGTTGGGATAGTAAAATGGCATCAGCTGATACAGGCGATTTATCAGAAGGTTCAAACTTATATTATACAGATGCAAGAGCAAGAGCGGCTATTAGTGTAAGTGGTGACTTAGCATATAACAGCACAACTGGTGTAATTAGTTTCACTAATGACGCAGGTGATATTGAAAGTGTTACAGCAGGCACAGGTTTAACAGGCGGTGGTACAACTGGTGATGTTTCATTAGCAGTTAGCCCTAGTTATATTAAAGGCTTATTTAGTGCAGGCGGAGACCTATCTTATAGTGACGGTGTATTTAGTTTTACTAATGACGCAGGCGATATAGAAGGTGTAACAGCAGGTGCTGGTATGACAGGTGGCGGAACTTCTGGTTCAGTTACATTAAATGTTATAGGCGGTGACGGTATTACTGTAGCGGCAGATGAAGTTACAACAGACGATACTTATATTAAAACATTGTTTAGTGCAGGTGGAGACCTAGCGTATAGTGACGGTGTGGTTAGTTTCACACAAAGAACAGACGCACAAGTACGTGGCTTATTAAGTGGCGGCACAGGTATATCGTATAATGATAGTACTGGTGCAATTTCACTTACAGATACTGGTTACTTAACAGGTGTTACAGCAGGTAACGGTTTAACAGGTGGCGGCACAAGTGGCACACCAACAATAGATTTAAGTGACTCGCATGTAAGAGGATTAATTAGTGCAGGCGGAGACCTATCATATAACAGCACAACTGGTGTAATTAGTTTCACTAATGACGCAGGTGATATTGAAGCCGTTGTAGCAGGTACATTGTTAGACGGTGGCGGAACTTCGGGTTCAGTTACATTAAACGTTGACCTTACAGAACTTCCAGATATGACATCGGCAGTTGTTGGCACATCAGACGAACTAGTAATACTAGATTCAGGTGTACAAAGCAGAAAACTTATTAGTGAAATCACACTAAGCGACTTTAGTAATGACTTAGGCAACTACGGTGGCTGGACAACTAACGTTGGTGATATTACTAACGTAGCGGCTGGCACTGGTTTAAGTGGCGGCGGCGGTAGTGGTGCAGTTACACTAGCATTAAGTCACTTAGGTATTCAGTCATTGGGTGATCCAGATGACGACAGAATTATGTTCTGGGACGACAGCACTTCAGCAACAGGCTGGTTAGACGCAGGTACAGGTATAAGTATTAGTGGTACAACTATGTCAGTGAACATGGGTGCATTTAGTACTTCAAACTTATCAGAAGGCACTAACCAATATCATACAAGTGCAAGAGTTAATACACTTATTGATGCAAGAGTTACTAATTCTTATGTAGACGCATTAAATGTTGATGCTGATACATTAGACGGAATTAATAGTTCAAGTTTCATGAGAAGCGATGCGGCAGATACGCATAGTGGTACTATTACTCCAAGTGCAGATAACAGCATTGATTTAGGAAGTGGTTCAAAGAGATATAACGAAGTATACGCAGTAACTTTCCAAGGTACGGCAACATCGGCAAAATATGCGGATTTGGCTGAGAAGTACGAAAGCGATGAAGAACTAGAAGCAGGAACAGTTGTATGTTTCGGCGGAGAAAAAGAAATAACAGCATGTGAACATGAAGCTCATCACGCAGTAGCAGGTGTCATTAGTACAGACCCAGCATACATGATGAACTCAGACGCAGAAGGTCAGTATGTAGCATTAACAGGAAGAGTACCATGTAAGGTTACTGGTCCAGTTGCTAAAGGTGACTTGCTTGTAAGTTCAAGTGTTAAAGGTCATGCTAAAGCAGATAACAATGCACAGGCAGGTAGAATCATTGGTAAAGCAGTTGGTTCAAACGAAGCAGGTGAAGGTGTTATTGAAGTTTTAGTTAACATGATGTAAGGAATCCTTAACTACCTTAGGGACCGTGATTGCTGGGAAGGCGTCACAAAAACAAAAAGGGAGCAGAAATGCTCCCTTTTTTTGTGTCAACTAAATTAGGAAACCCTAGGTAATATGTTTTCCATATGTCCAGATTTCATTATTGAGTCAAATTTTTTGAAGTAGTCAGATGCTGTGCCACGTAATGGACGAGTTAATCTGGCTACTATTCCTAATGGATTCGCCATGTTATTCTCCTAAATGTATATTAACACACATGTAAAACATGCTTGGGGCAACTTCACCTCTAATGAGGAATGTTACAACTAATCAAACTCTATGTTACAGTTATGTTACAGAAGTATTTATGCAATAGTTATTTTTTTGGCACAGAAAACTTGACCTAGGTCAATTAAAATTATAAAAAAACGATAAATATACTTACATAAATTATACATACAACACATCACACACTATATAAAAACAATAAACAAACAGGTGTAGTAGATGGAAGATATTTTTAAATTAATTGGCGAAGTGGGCCTACCAATTGCCGGTTCCCTCACGATGGGATTTTTTATATTTCTCATAATCAAACAGATGCTTGCCGGCATAGTCGGACAAATTGAAACACTCACGATGTTTTGTAATAGTTTAGAAAACAGAGCAAGAACAATGAGTAATGAAATGATGAAAATTGATTTGCTTGTAAGCAGTGCATTAGACCTCAGACCAGATATAGATAGAATTGCGAGAGCAGAAAACTTTGTGGAAGATGGCAAATTAGATGTTAGGAGAGATTAGTGGATATAGCTCAACTTATTTCAGACCACGGCTACCCAGTAGTCGCTACAGTTGGACTAGGCTATTTTATTTTTTATGTATGGAAATTTATCGGCACAGAGATTAAGCCTGCTTTAGGTCAAATGCACATGGCACTGATTAGAGTCATTGATCAAACTAGAATGCTTGACCAAGACATGATTAGATTACAACAAAAAGTAAATGTTGTTTTAGAATATAGAGCAAGGCAAGCCGTATTAGAAGACGCAGAAGAAAAAGAGGCACTACAAGAGTTAAAAAAACAGGATGTTAAAAAATGAATAAGGTATTAATGATAGCAGTTGGATATGTTATGATTGCTTTTACAGCCAATGTACAAGCAGACCAACTAGTACACAAATTTAAATCTCCTAGTTTCAGCGGAATAGGTACAGGAGCACATTACCTAACAATTGAAAATCAGGAAAAAAGTCGTAAAGATAAAATAAGAGATGACATTGAGTCAGCACTCAAGGCGGCAGAACGTGAAGAATCTAACAGTACAATAAACAAATTTATTAGAAATTTAGAAAGTAGAATATACGCACAAATATCAAAAGGATTGGTAGACAGTATGTTCTGTGATCCAGCCACAGTAGTAGAATGTACAGGATCAGATTCAGGTGATTTTACTATTGAAGGTAACAACGTTTCATATCAAATTGTATTAAACGAAGATGGACTAGAAGTTATGAGATTGACTATTGTAGACCCTGATGGTTCTGTAACTACAATTGAAATACCGATTGGCATCGGAAGTATTGGCGGCGGATAATGAAAAACTTTAGTTTGTATCTTGTCCTTGCGGCACTATTGCTAACTTCTGGATGCGCCAGCATTGCCATTCCTGGTGATGAAATATGCAATACAGATTTTTTAGAATGTGTGGAGGAACCAAAGCAAGTAGAATTACCTACTTATAGAAAGTTGCGTTATCTTCCTCCAGCAGAAACAATGCCAGTAGTGGCAGTATACAAGTTTGACGACTTAACAGGACAAAGATTAAGCACAGATGGAGCGGCAAGTTTTAGTACAGCAGTTACCCAAGGTGCAAAAGATTTATTAATCGATGCTCTTAAGGCGGCAGGAGCCGGCAAAGATCCGAAAGGTACTTGGTTCCGTGTTGTTGAGAGAGGATTTGGATTAGATAACTTAGTGCGAGAAAGGCAAATTATTCGTAGTACAAGAGAATCGTATGCGAATGAGGAACAGCCTGCACAACAAGTACAGCCATTATTATTTGCTGGGATGATATTAGAAGGTGGTGTCGTTGGATACGACTCTAATATAGAAACAGGTGGCTCAGGTGCAAGATACTTGGGTATCGGGACAACAAACCAATATCGAAGAGATAGTGTAGTAATATCATTAAGAGCAGTTAGCACACTAACTGGGGAAGTGATATTAAACGTACAGACATACAAAACCATTCTAAGTGTCGGGCAAGCCGGCGATGTGTTCAAGTTCCTTGACATGGACACTAAATTGCTCGAAATAGAAAGCGGTTTGACAGAAAATGAGAGTGTAACATGGGGAGTTCGGTCAGCGATTGAAGCCTCTGTTTTAGCTCTTGTAGAACAAGGCGATGAACGAGGATTTTGGAAGATTGTTTATCCTGAAAATTGGGACGAACAAGTTGCTGAACAGGAACAGGCTTATTGGATGAAAGTTTCCGATAAGATAGCTGAACCTATGAGTAATGCACAATCTGAATTCGAGAATGACGAGTCAATTGTAAAACAAATTTTTTACAAAAAAGACTCTTAAAAAATAAACCATATATGGAGTAAGTTATGAAGACTAAAAGTTTTTCTTTTAAAAACACAATATTAACCGTCTTCGCTATAACAGGGATATTATCAATGGATCTAGCATCTGCTGATAATGAGGTATTGATAGATCAAGTTGGAGACAACTTAACCTTAACAATTTTACAGGCAGGCTATGGTAATAGTTTGTCCGGTGATACGAGTCAGTCTACTGATTTAACTCTAACCGGTAGTAGTTTAATTGTTGATCTAATCCAAGACGGTAACCTAAACGAGATGTTCGGTTCATGGGTACTTGATGGATCAGGGTCTAGCGTATTAGATTTTTACTTTCAAGGCAATAGCAATATTTGGGATATGAATATCGGTGCTACTGGTAGTGGTGACTATACTGATATCCTTTCGAATATTACCGGAGACGAGAATATTTTTGATATTGATATAGGCGGAAACGCTACTGCTGAAAGTTCGAATATGGATTTAACCATATTGGGATCAAGAAATGATTTTGACACTAGTTTTACAAACAGTAAGGTCTGGGCCGCGGGCACAGCCAATAACGGTACTGGTACACAAACTATGGCAGGAATAATTATTGATTCTAGTTATAATACTTGGAACTTTGATATTACAGGTGACGATAATTCGTTTGCAACATTGCAAAACGGAAATGACTCACATATCTTAACTGTAGAATTAGAAGGTAGCGACGGTGATTTCCAGTTTATACAAAATATGACAACAACATGCACACCAGCATGTAATGGTGTTATAAATTTAGAAATAGACAGTGAAAATGCATCAGTTAGTATTAAACAGACAGACTAAGTTATTAGCATTATTGCTGATAGCAACATTTAATGTGCAAGCCTCCGCCGAGTCAATTGGCGGAGTGCTTGAACAGTCTGGCAGTGTAGCACAGATACAACGAGACAGAGAAAACATACCAGCAGTTTTAGATGAAAGTATAGCCAGTATGGATGAAGTGGAAACAAAAAACGGCAGATTAAAAATTAAATTTGTTGACGACACACTAGTAAGTTTGACAGAACACACTTATATGGTTATAGATGAATATGTGTATGATCCAAATCCTAGTAAGAGCAAAATGGCTTTAAATTTTGTATCAGGCACAGCAAGATTTGCCACAGGAGGATTAGGTTTAGTACCTAGGGAAAATATACAAATACAAACTCCCACAGCCAGTATTGGTATTAGAGGAACAGATTTTACTACCACAGTAGATGAACTGGGTAGAAGTTTGGTAATATTATTACCAGATGAGAATTGCACAGACAAAGTCAAATTAGAAGAAGGCTGTGCACCAAGCGGAAGTATAACAGTTACAAACGATGGAGGTACCCAAGTACTAACAGAAGCCTACCAGGCAGTAATGGTAAGCACGTTTGAAACTATACCTACAACACCTGTTGTACTAACCGATTTAAATTTAAATATGATAGACAACATGTTTATTGTGAGTGAGCCAGCAGAGATTACTGTGGCAAAAGATGAACAAATACAGGAACTACAAGGTGACGCAGGATTACTAGACTTTAATGGCCTCGATGCTGATGCATTAGAGATTGAAAGTTTAGAAGACAACACAGCAGACAACTATGAATTTACAGAGTTGGACATAAACTTTTTAGATGTTGAATTTTTGAAAGACTTGTTAACCATACTAGAAGATAACATTGATTCTTTGGGTAATGAATTAGACGACAATGGTGACGGTACAGACAGATTAATAGGAACACGATTTGGTAATGACCCAAATACACAATTTAATAGTTTTGCAGAATATGATGGAAAAATATTTTTATTAAGGCAAATATCAAACACTATTGGTATTAAACTAGAAAAAGGATCGACAGCAAGAGTTGAAATATTTGACGAAGATAACGGAGAGGACTTGATATGCCTAAACAGTTGTGACGGTATATACATAAGCATAACACAAAATGAATAGATTATTTTTTATATTTTTAACAATGATATCCATGCCTGCATTAGCAGACAACGAAATCACTATTAACCAAACAGGCGATGATTTAATAATGGATATTTTACAAGAAGGATCCAGCAACGAAATCACTATTAACCAAACTAGCGGGGATAACTTCAACCTAGCAATTAAACAAGTTGGTACAAATAATATCATTAAAGGATACGATTACTCTTCGTATATTGAAGGTGATGATATGGATCTCACACTCATTCAATATAACGACACATCAACTAACAATGTTATAGAATATTGGCATCTAGATGGCCCGGATAATACTATACGGTGGGGTCAGGGAGTTGCTTGGTCAAACTCAACAGCAACTACATATTCCTATGATGGTGATGAAGGTGGCGGTCATTATTCAAGATTAGATATACATGGCGAGAACAATCATTTACAAGGTCATCAAACAAATTCAGGAAGCACAACGGGTCACACATTTACTAGTCTTATTTTTAGTGACAATAATGATATTTGGGTGAGGCAACAAGGTGACGGCGGTAAGACAATAAATTTAACAACCTGGGTAGATGGTAATGATATAACATTACGACAAAAAGGTAATGGGGCACAACATACAGCAAACATTACACTATCAGGTTCTGAATCAACAATTCTTAATTTATATCAAACAGGCACTACAACACAATCATATTCATTATCTCAGAATTGCGTAACAGTTGGTGGTTGTTCTGTAACAGTAACACAGGGGAATTAATAATGTCACACAATAGACAAGTAGTAGAACTAGTACCATATTCGTTTAATAAAGACTTCATATTAGTTTGTTCTATAGGCTTAAACATAGGTTTTGCAATAGGATTACTTTTACTTTAGAACGTAAATCATTGATCTATGCCGATGATTTTGCATAAATAAACACTGTAAAGGGATATTCCCTTTCACAAACAGGAGAATGTTATGACTAGATTTTTATCTATAACAGCATTCCTCGGTTTTGTTCTTTTCTTACCTTCATGTGCATCAGTTGGTGCAGTTATTGAAGGCGGTAAAGAGTTTACTACAGGTGTAGTAGATGGATCCGTTAATGCTGTTTCAACAGTAAGTCAAGCAGTTTTAACAGATGTATCTAGTATTACAGCAACGGCGGCTACAGCGGCTGGCGGTGTAATCGATACTGTCGCGACAGAAGTTGATAAACAAACCGACGAATTGCAAAAAGAAGTAAAGCCTGAGGGAAAGTAAAATCTTCATCGTCTAGGAAGGCAGATGAAGAAATTTCAGAACAAGACATGAAATTTTTAGTTAAAAGTATCATGCAGTACTGTTCAAAAAACCCAAAGGAATGCGAGTAAAAAAAGCACACTCCGGTGTGCTTTTTCTTTTAACCGATAAATATATTTATGAAATGGATTTTATTTATTGTTGCAATCTTTTTAACACTACCTAGTTACTCTGCTACATTATCACAGAGCCAAATACATTTCATTCTATCAGGCAATACCTGTTGCTATTCACAAGAAGTTATAGATAGTGTACAAGTTCCTACTTATGAATATCCGCCAAGTGTTGTCCTAGACTTACCTTCCTTAAAAGAACCAGCATCGCCTTTGACTTGGACTGTATTTTATGGTCTACAAGTATTAGATGTGTACACAACTGAACGAGCATTACAGTATAGTTGCGTAGAAGAGATTAATCCTATACTTGGCAAATCGCCAGATGTAAAAGACATTATAGGACTGAAAATATTACTACTTGCTCCTTCCTTGATGATCTATCCATACACAATAACTGATGGCGATTTAGCAGGAGCAAATTACTTAATGACAGCCGTGGTTGCTAATAATATTGATGTTTGGCACGAAGTAAAAATAAGACAAGACTGTCGTAAGATACGATAAATATATTAATGAAATGGTTACTAAGCGGCTGGGCCGTAGCAATATCTGTATTACTACTGACAACACTACGAGTTGCTGATCCTACACCATTACAAAGTTTGCGTAGCCAAACATTCGACGCATTACAACAATTAGACGAAAAGAAACAAAGCAATGAAGTTGTAGTAATAAACATTGGAGAAAAAAGTTTAGACACATGGGGACAATGGGCATGGCCAAGACAGAACATAGCACAACTGATATCAGATCTGAGGAACAAAAACGCTGGAATGATTGGTTTAACGATTATGTTTCCAGAACAAGACCGATTTGGCGGGGACGCAGTTTTACAAAGTTGGATGTCGGACAACGGCATAATTTTGTCCCAAACCCCATCTGGAAAAGGGACAAGGAGTTCAGGTCCGCACATTGGTACAGCAACGATAGGCCCAGAGCCCGCTACCAATTACTTGCTGACATGGCCGAATCTCGTAACGAATATTGAACCACTAGAAAGTGTAGCCGCAGGTATAGGTGTTGTAGCAACAGAGCCTCAACCTGATAACCAAACAAGAACTTACCCACTAGCAATTGGAGTAGAGGGAAAGATATACCCTAGTTTTGCTATTGAGATGTTAAGAGCTTATACAGGTAAGCCAAGTTATATTTTAAAAACTAGTGAAATAGGAATAAAAGAATTTGCAGTGCCTCCATTTGATCCGATAGTTACATCTGCTAGAGGTTCTGCTTACATAAGATTTAATAATACTTTCGAAGAACACGAGTATGTAACAGCGAGTGAACTACCTGACCTAGGTGGAAAGTTCGTAATAGTGGGAGTAAGTGCTGAAGGCGTTGCTAATCCGGTTCCCACTCCGGGCGGCAACGTTTACCCACAGTTTATACAAGCTCATATGCTACAAAACTTTATAGACGGTAGTAACATTACCAGGAATGATTTAAGTGCTGTGTACGAGCTTCTGTGTGCTTTGTTGAGCATGGTATTAGTTGCTCTAGCAATATATAAGTTGCCCGTATGGGCAGGATTGTTTACTACAGTAAGCATTATAGGGTCTATTGTCTATTATACTATACATTCTTACACAGCAAACTTAGTTTTATTTGATGCTACATATCCTGCAATAGCAACATTTTTAATATTCACACAGGCAAGTTTTAATAACTTCTGGGTACAGTTTAAACTACGAGCAGAGATACAAAAACAATTTGCCGGATATGCCTCACCTACAGTTGTTAGAATGTTGCAAGAAAATCCAGACTTAATTAAACAAGGTATGAAAAAAGAAGTTAGTATATGCTTCTCAGATTTGCGTGGCTTCACCCCACTAGGAGAAAGTTTTGGTGATGATGTTCAAGGACTAACAAAAATAATGAATGGTTACATGGACGCCATTACACAGCCTATACTTGATGCAGATGGAATGGTTATTAAGTATATTGGCGATGCAAGTATGCACATACACAATGCACCAATGGACGATCCAGATCATCCTGCAAGTGCTGTGAAAACAGGAATACTAATGCTTAGAGCAGTAGAGGAATTCAATGATAAAATTGTTAAAGAAGGTAGACCGCCAGTCGGTATGGGTGCTGGTATTAATACTGGGCTCGGTTATATTGGGGAGATGGGCTCCACTGCCAGACATTCATATGACATACTCGGAGACGCAGTTAGTACTGCCGCGAGAATAGAAAGTAAGTGTAAAGAATATGGTTGCTTGTTGTTAGTGGGAGGAGACACTTACAAGCACACAAAGAATAGTTTCTTTTATCTTAAAGTAGATGACCTTGCAGTAAAAGGAAAGACTGTGGGCATTGAAATATACACTGTGCTTGATATTAAGATAAGCAAGTATGCAAAAGCCAAACAGATGCATGAAGATATGCACATGCAATATCGTAAACAAAACTTTGATAAAGCAATTAAATTATGTGAGCAACTACATGATGCATTCGAAGGTAAGATGAAAGGTTATTATGATATGTGGATCGAACGTTGCGAATTCCAAAAGACACAAACACTGCCTAAAGATTGGGATGGCGTTTTCATAGCCACAAGTAAATAATTAGTCGTCAGGCGACCAACTCCTAACAGTAGTAAATAAATTTGCATAGTCAAGCAAATCAGAACGTAATGTTTGCAAATGTTTTAGTTCTATAGGAGTTTCTAATTTAGCAGACTCGTACAGTGGCAAATAAAAATTTATAATTTTATCTACACGTTTTCTGTCAGTGAGTATCGCCTTCATTACTCTTTGATGCCATTCGTTCTCAGTAATCATATCATGTAACCATCCGTGATGTACACTGTGACTGTTAAACTTTTTAATCATCTCTTTAGTTTCGTAATACACAGCTCTAACAGGATTTATATTTACTCTGTATTTTTGCATCACAGCAGGATACACCCACCATTCTGCTCTACAATGCTGGTTGCTAAGAAATCCTCTATACTCATTTAACATACTTTTTTCTAAGCCGTCTACACTATCTCTAATTTCTACATCATACTTTTTCATTAATCTATCTGCTAGTCTTTTATGTTTAGCAGATAGGTCGTTGTAGTTCTCTTTTAAATCTAATATCGAGAACGTGCCATCTAAAAAAGTGTTTGGTATAGTCTTGTGTAGTTTAAACTTGTTAAGTTCGGTAGTCAGTCGTATAGAATCAAAATTTATAATATCTTTTGACATGCTAGTACTTATCAGGAATTGAGTTTTAGGATAGTATGTAGTTTATTAATGCCTTTGTTTCTGGCTAGTGTACTTTTTGCACCAAAGTGTAAAGGCTTAGGCCATTGCCCTATGTCTACCCAGGCATAGCCGGCACTCTCGTGATTAAGTGTTGGTATAAATTCTTCGTCAACTAGATACACAAAACTGTAGTAAATAAAGTTTTTGTCTTTGCTTTGATAAACATCTATGGGATTTAATTTTTTTAGTTCGGGTACGATTCCTATTTCTTCTTCTAGTTCACGTTGTATAGTGTCGTATGTAGTCTCACCTGGATCCATCATGCCGCCCCAAAAACCCCAAGTGTGTTTTCCTTTTTTATCTGAATTGCGTAATTGAAATAAACACCTGCCGGTAGATTTTGCTAGAAATAAAACACCTGCGGCACTTACTCCGGTGTGTCTTGATAAATTGGTCATAGGGTTAAGTTTAGTAAGTATGCTTTCGCTATCTAAACGTTTAGACGCCAGAACCCTGGGTTGTACTTCCCTTCGTATGTGCTTGTCCATTGGACGTTTTCCCATTTGTATTGTTTGTTTGTGTATAAGTTTTTAACATATTGAATACTTTCTTGATTAAGTGATGTAGAAGCATTAAATGATACTACCCACCCTGTGCCGTTGTATTCGATAATGTCGTTTGTGTTTGCTGTGACACCCCATTGGTTACCGTGTATCTCAGATGTGAGCAAATAACGTTGCCCAGTAGCCACAGCATCTAGTGTCCCGTCACCTGGATAGTTTTTAGAAGCATCAACAATTCTTGTTACGTCTGTTAGTGTTGTTGAAGGTAACGTGTCTGCATCTAAATTAAATACCAGTTTAGACGAGTCTAATACATTTCTACTTACTACTCCTGTTATAAGTGTATTTTCGTTGTCTACATTATTTGTTATGTTAAGTTGTAATGTACTTGCGGATGTTAGTGGTATATCGTCTATGCTTACATTTGCATTCGCTGTACCAGAACCTTGCGGTGAAAGTACTTCAAGCAAGTCGTTCCAGTTTGCTTCTGCACTGCCATTGTCTTTGTACAACTTCGCTTCCGTGCCAATAAGTTCTACTTCGTAGTTGTTTGGCGATATTGTGTGCAATTCAAAGTCTGACTCTAATGTTCTAAAGAAATCATACATGTCTGGATTATATTCTAAATCACCTATACTACCTGTATCATAAATGTTTGTAATAATAGTATTAATAATTTTTTGTCTTGTAACTTTAGCAGGAGGACTTAACCATATAGGTAACACAAATGTCAACGTAGCAACGTCAATTGTTTCGTCAACACCTGCAGGAACACTTCTATTACTCCACTGTATATCGGTCAACTCAACCTCATATAAACTTGTCCAGTCTAGCGGATTATTTCCTTGCTGTAGTTGTATACTAGGATTAAACAAGATTAATATTTGTTCTAGTAATTGCAATTTTTGGTCTGTGTTGCCACTCCATATATCAAGATTCATTGTTAAGTTGTAAGGTACAGGCATATATCTGTCTGTGGTATACAAATTACCTGGGAATTCTTCTGAACCATATGATCCACTACCAGCATCGTATTGTCTTTCAGCAACTTGTACTTTGCTAATATTCATTGGGTCTTGAGTTCTATCTCTAGCAACAAGCAAACTTGTAACGTTACAAGCCATAAACGGTGTGCTATTAACCATGTTCTCAGAACCTTTTGTTAATATATGTGCAACCATACGTTGCATGTCTGCATATCTAACAGGCACTTTGTTGTAATGTGTTGTTCCGTTTCGTACACCTTCTGCAACAGAGAAGCCGCTGAATATTCTCATGAACTGTAGTAAGTATCTTCTTAACTGTGCGTCATAGAAATGGTCCATATTAATCTGCCTTAGGTTTCACAGCCTTACTCATATTAGTTTTTTCTGCTTGAGTAGTTCCGTCTGTGTTAGTAGTTATATTATCATTATTAATGAATGATGTGAGTATTTTATTGGCGGCACTCCAGACACGTTTGTTGTCGTCGCTTATCTTAATCCACTTACTGCCTTGCTTCCTAAATAGTCTGTTTGGAGTAAAGTCTGTTCTCAAGTAGTATTCTCCATCATTTGCGTCTAGTGGCATTGCATCGCCACTGCCTACTATTGAAATACCATTGGGCGGAGTACCATCACCTGGGAAGTACACACCAGGTTTATCTTGCGAGTTCTCATCTACATATAAATGACCACCCTCATAGTAACCTGCATCATATTGTACTTCAGCATTTGCTAATTCTATTACTTTATCTGATATTGCTATTTCAGTACTGTATGTACTTAGAATATTTCTAAGGTCATCAGCCTGTTCGCCAGTACCAAGAATATCTCTGTATTCTGGACTGTCTGTAATATTTTTAAGTTTAACTCTCCACAAGTGAGGCCACCATCTAGGATCATAACCTTCTGCTGGTCTTCCAGCATCACTTACTACAAAGAATCTATTAACTGCTTCGCCACCACCTAACAATAAGTCATCTCTTAAATGTGGTAACTCTAGCACATCTCCTGCCATTAAACGTCTACCCAACATGTTAGCACATGTGTTCATATGGAAAGTCATAAACAACGAATCGTTATTTACAAATAAACCAAACTGGGTTAAGTCAAAGTCGGGGTCTGCTATAGTGTATGAACCGCGTAGTTCGTATATATCTGTGTCGTATTTCCTATCTCTGTTCTCGAGGAATACAACATCCTGGATATATAATTCGTCATCGTTTCCGTGACCTTGCGTGGTGTCGTCTTGGTATGTGCCTACATACTTATGTACATAAACTCCTGTTCCACCTGCGTTGACGGACTCGGCTACAACTCTATCTATAAAGTCGTAATCGTTTCCTTTGTTCTTGTTCCATAAACTTAATCTTGGCATAATGTAGTATTTATCACTTTAGGAAGTTCTTGACAATTTCCTTGATAACTATTATAATACAAAAACGAAACGGAGAGTTGGCTGAGTGGTCGAAAGCGCCTCCCTGCTAAGGA
>ENA-UZWV01000802-UZWV01000802.1-metagenome-genome-assembly--contig:-Day-3-1m-contig-802_pt1 | contig 100411 bp, 88 predicted proteins | sample MGYA00260342_ERZ794902 | MGnify/ENA metagenome assembly ERZ794902
AGAACAGGAAAATGTAACCCTATGAACTATTTTCGCCCCCTGTATCCATTTCTGTTTGGATGGGCTCTTATCCTCAATAGCCCAACATTTTCTGATATAGGCCTTATCAATGGGCTGGGGCAGTTAGTGCTTTTTGCCTTAGTCGTTTGCCTGCCGATCTGGCGCACTGAGCGCATGAGTTATGTGGACATCGGCTGGCCCTGGGGTTTGGTTTTATTGGGCTTGATAAGTTATTGGCTCAGTGATGGCTATTGGCTGCGCTCCTTAGTGGTCAGTGGAATTGTGATTTTGATTGGCCTGCGAATGGGTATGGGCGCCTTAAAAATGTGGCGCATGGGGCTGTTGAAAAAAGAGTTTCCCCGCTATCAGTATCAGCGCAGACGCTGGGAGAAGGACGGTAAAACCAATATTCAATTGGCGCTGCAGGTGGATGCCATTTCTCAGGGTTTGGCCAATGCCTCCTTTTTGGCGCTTCCGGTGCTGATTATCGCGTCCAATAAAAGTCTTGAATTCTCGCCATTCGAAGTCGCTGGCCTAGTGATCTGGGTGCTGGCATTTGCTATGGAAACTGTGGCAGATATGCAGAAGTTAGCATTTCTGCAGGATATGAAAAAACAGGGTAAACAGCGTCAAGTCTGTAATGTGGGTCTGTGGCGCTACTGTCGTCACCCTAACTATTTTGCCGAGTGGATGGTGTGGAATGGCCTGGTGGTCGCAGCAATACCCTCTTGGTTGGCTTTACAAAATACTGAAAGCACTTTGATCTGGGGCCTACTTGGGGCAGGGTTACTGTTTACCTCGAGAATGATGTACAGCACGTTGGTCTATGTCACGGGGGCGGTACCCTCGGAGTATTACTCAGCGCAGAAGCGCCCTGGCTATGCAGAGTATCAGCAGCATACTAATCGCTTTTTTCCTGGGCCGCGGCGGGGAAGTTAGTCTAGTCACCAAGCTGGGTGGCTTTGTTGGAATCACACGGCATGCTGTCATTCTGAGTGCAGCCGAAGGATCTTTTTGTTGGGTTCGGGCAAACCCATGCAGACCCTTCGCGATCGGTCCCATGTGTTTGGCCTTTTCAGCGTTCGCGCAACTCGCTGTCGCTCAAACAAGGCGCTCTCTCAATCTGAAAATGACAAACCCATAAACGGGCCCTGATTGATCGCAAAGGGTCTACATGGCTTCGCTGAAATATTTCGGGGACTGAGGGATGACACTCAGTCCTGTCATCCTGAGAGCGCGCAGCGAACCGAAGGATCTCATGCAGAATTGCAGCGTAAAATATGAAAGGCAGTACACCGGGGAGATTCCTCGGCTACGCTCGGGATGACACGCTAGGCTGTCATAAGGGATTGTCAGCAACAGGGTGCTGATAAAGCTTAAATACAGGCGCAAAAAAACCGCGGCCAAGGCTGCGGTTTTTTATTTCACTGTCGCAGATTTTGTCCTTTGAGCTAACCCACTAGCGCTACCGAGATAATACTCACGGACTATATCAAGCGTTTCTTCGCGCCTATCGACCCCTTTTACGCAATCAGTTGTGAATAGGTAGTAACTGCTGCGCTACTTTTCTCCGCTATCCTTTTTCTGTTAGAGGTCGCGGTTGATATACCTGGTAAGAAAATACTCAAGCGAGCTGCTATAAGTAAGTTACTTATTTGAAGCAGCAAAGTATATTAGCCGACGTGGCAGGGGCCGGCGAGATCGATTGGCCTACTCCCAAAGTTGTTAATACGGTAGGTACCGGTTTTTAACCAGTGAGGTAGTAAAGGCAGTGATTCAGCAAATGGTAATAACGGAAACGGATAGCCGCGGTGTAGCCACCGTTACTCTTAATAACGCCGATAAGCACAATGCCTTCGATGACCAGTTGATCGCCCAGATAAGCGCGACCTTTGACGCTCTAGAGGCCGACCTTGGGGTGCGCATAGTTATTTTACAGGCCACTGGCCGCAGCTTTTCCGCCGGTGCCGACCTCGCTTGGATGCGACGTATGGCCGACTATAGCTATGACGAAAACCATCGGGACGCAACCTTGATGGCGGCGATGTTTCGACGTATCAATACTCTATCTAAGCCGACCATTGCCCGAGTTCATGGCGCAGCCTTTGGTGGCGGTGTAGGTCTGGCCGCTGTCTGTGATTTAGTATTCGCTGCGCCTGCCGCGAGTTTCTGTCTTTCCGAGGTTAAGCTGGGTCTTATTCCAGCAGTGATCAGTCCCTTTGTCGTTGCTGCGATTGGACCCCGTGCGGCGCGGCGTTACTGCATGACCGCGGAACGTTTTTCCGCTACCACTGCACTGGAGCTAGGGCTGGTGAGCGAGCTCTGCGAGGAGGCTGAGCTGGATAATCGTATTCAATCAATGGTCGAAAAATTACTGATTAATGGCCCAGCGGCCACGGCGGCGTCCAAGCAGCTGGTTGCCGATGTGGCAGGCGCGCCAATAAACGACGAGCTAGTCGCGGAAACTAGCCGCCGCATAGCTGAGATTCGCGGCAGCGATGAGGGCCGTGAAGGCTTAAATGCTTTTCTTGAAAAACGCAGTGCATCTTGGATAGGGGACTAATCATATGGCAATTCCACAGGCGGTAAAATTAGTCGAGGTCGGTCCCAGAGATGGTCTGCAAAATGAGTCGGCGCCGGTTTCGACGGCGGATAAAGTAAACCTTATTCGGGGCTTGATCGACGCTGGGGTTAGCTATATTGAAGCCGGCAGTTTTGTTAACCCCCGCAGTGTGCCGCAAATGGCTGACAGTGATCAGGTGTTTGCCGGTCTAAAGTCGAATCCGGGGCTAAACCTGCCGTCACTAACATTGGCGGCGTTGACGCCCAATCTAAAAGGGTTCGAGCGGGCGATGCAGGCTGGGGTGACCGAAGTGGCCGTTTTTGCCTCCGCCTCTGAAGGTTTTTCGGCGAAAAATATCAACTGTACTATCGCTGAAAGTCTGGCTCGTTTTCAACCGCTTATGCAGGCGGCTCTGGATCAGGGGGTGGCGGTGCGCGGCTATATCTCCTGCGTTGTTGGCTGTCCCTACGATGGTGAGGTGACACCTCAGCAAGTGGATCTGGTGTCGCGGGCGCTATTTGATATGGGCTGCTACGAAGTTTCCCTTGGCGATACCATAGGGGTAGGCACTGCAGGGCACTTTAAACGGCTTTTGGATTATCTGTTGTTACACACATCTGCCGATAAATTGGCCGTGCACTGTCATGACACCTATGGTCAGGCACTGGCGAATATCTGCACGTCATTGGAATACGGCATCGCGACAGTTGATGCCTCGGTGGCGGGTCTCGGTGGCTGCCCCTATGCCCTCAATGCAACCGGTAATGTTGCCAGCGAAGATGTGGTTTATATGCTTGGGGGTATGGGTATCTCCACGGGCATCGACCTGGACAGATTGATTGAGGTGGGGCAGTCAATTTCTGAACTGCTGGGCAAGCCGAGCAATTCAAATGTTGGGCGGGCAAGATCAACGAGTTAGTGGCTGATTTAATTAAAACCTTGCAAAACACCGCGGAATTATCGATAAACACCGGGCTAGAAATATGCTTAGTTTAAAACACACATTATAAAAATAAGAGAGAGATTATGTTTAGTCACATTATGATCGGTGCCAATGACATCGAGACATCAAAAAAATTCTACGATGCCGTGCTCGGCGAGTTGGGCTTTGGGCCGGGTACAGTTGATCCAAAGGGTCGCTGTTTCTATATGACCGAGACCGGTATCTTTGCTCTGAGTGTACCAATCGATGGCCAGCCAGCCACTCATGGTAATGGCAGCACTATCGGCTTTAATGTCTCTAGCACAGAGCAGGGGGATGCCTGGCATGCTGCGGGTCTGGCGAATGGCGGCAGCGCCTGCGAAGATGCTCCAGGTGTTCGCGCTGGCGGTGCTCTGGGTGATATGTACTTGGCTTATCTGCGTGATCCCGCCGGCAATAAAGTCTGTGCTTTGATGCGCATGTAATTTGCTGCAATAACGGGTGCGCGGTACCTTTGATTGGCTCTTATCTTTCTAAGCTCTTAACCTTTTAAGCTCTATTTAAGAGATAAGAGTCTTAGATTGTCTATCAGGTATTTCGCGCACCAATTTTGGCACTAAAAAGCCCGGCAGGAGAGTTTGTAACTGCCCATAGAGTTGCTTGGCAGTGGTTTCATCGAGATCAAAATGCTGCGCCCCGGCAACCGGATCGCAGAGGTGTAGGTAGTAAGGCGTTACGCCGCAGTCAAATAACCGTTCACTCAATTCCGCCAAAGTCTCAGCACTGTCATTAATTCCGCGCAATAGCACCGACTGATTTAACACCTGCATACCCGCGCCAGTTAATTTTTGTATCGCCTCGGCGACGTCGTCGTCAATCTCATTAGCGTGATTAATATGCAGCACCACAATGGGTTTGAGTCTGGTGGCTGTGGCCCAGTTTAAAAAACCTTGATCTATACGAGCCGGAATCACTACTGGTAGTCTGGTGTGTATACGCAGCCTTTTGATATGGGCAATATCGGCTATTTCGGAGGTTAGCCAGCTGAGAAAGGTGTCATTGGCTGCCAGAGGATCTCCGCCGCTATAAATCACCTCATTAATCGATTTGTCGTTGCGAATATAGTCGAGTGCGGTCTGCCATTGCTGTTTGCTCTGGCGGTTTTCATCGTAGGGAAAGTGGCGGCGGAAACAGTAACGGCAGTTGATTGCGCAGGCTGGGCTAATAACCAGCAGCAGTCGATTGGCGTATTTATGTACAATGCCCGCAATAGGATTGTGCTTGCTCTCTTCGAGGGGATCCTGATTGTAGTCTGGGCTGGGTACCATCTCGGCGGCAACCGGCAGCACCTGAAGTAGCAATGGGTCTCTGGGGTTTCCCGGTTGCATGCGCTGGATAAACGGCCGAGGAACCTTGAGGGCAAACTCTGCGGCCGCCTGCTGGCTGGTAGAGAGCTGCTCTGTTGTCAGATCTAGGCAGCTCAGCAGCTGATCTATAGAGGTGACCGCCTGACTCAGTTGCACTTTCCAATCGGGGCTAATACTGATCGGCTGCACAGGACTTAGGTTGCTATTATTTGTCGGCATGCTTGTGGTAGGTCCTTGAACCATATTTTAGAATTTTAGTTTTGAATTATAGCTTTTTATAAAGAATTCGAGTTTACGCGATTGGCGCGTGGCTACATAGTGAGTTTCCAGTAAAGGTGTTGATGTGTCTTTAGATGAAGAGTTTATGGGTCGTGCGATGGAGCTTGCGCATCAGGCTGCTGCAGTGGGAGAAGTCCCAGTTGGCGCGCTGGTGGTTAAAGAGGGTAGAGTGATTGGTGAGGGTTACAACCAACCTATTACCAGCTGCGATCCCACCGGCCATGCTGAAATTATTGCTTTGCGCAATGCCGCACAAACCCTCGGCAACTATCGTCTCAGTGGCTGTGATCTCTATGTCACTATTGAACCCTGCACTATGTGTGTCGGCGCCATGGTCCACGCCCGTATAGGCAAGATTTTTTTTGGTGCCAAAGAGCCTCGCGCTGGTGCGCTGGAAAGCCAGCTGCGACTGATGGATGAATCTCATTACAATCATTCAATCGAATGGCAGGGGGGTGTTTTGGCTGAGCACTGCGGGGCAATTATGAGTGGCTTTTTTCGCGCTAAGCGAGCGGCAGAGAAAGCCCTGAAATCCCAAAGCTCTTGATTAAACAGGCTCTTGATTCAACAGGCTCTTGACTCAACCGGCTCTCTAGTAAACCTGCTCTTTAGTAAACCTGCTCTAGAGTGACGAGGGTGCAGAATCTTCCCATTCACTAATTGGCTGCTGGTCGTCTACATTTTGCTGTTCCAGTTGCTGGGACAGTTCATGCAATTCTAAATAGCGCGTGTAGTAGCGAATATTATCCACATAAATCACCGGTTCATTGCCCCGAGCATAGCCGTACTTGAGTGAGGGGTAATATTGTTTATTGCTCAGCTTGGGTAAGTGCTGCCGCACATGCTCCCATTGATCTGGATCCTGGCCATTGCGCTGGGTAAGAATGCGCGCATCTTCCATATGCCCAAAACCAACATTGTAGGCCGCCAGAGCCAGCAGCGTGCGGTCGGGTTCGTTAATCCGCTTTGGCAGGCGAGAACGGAGTTTCGACAGATAGGCGGCGCCGCCAGTCAGGCTTTGTTGAGGGTCGAGGCGATTGTTTATTTTCATTTCCCGAGCGGTCGTCAGTGTCAGCATCATCAAGCCGCGCACCCCTGTTGGCGAGCGTGCTTTCGGATTCCAATGAGATTCTTGATAGGCCACTGCGGCCAACAAATGCCAGTCGAAACCAAATTGCTCTGCGGCCTGCTTAAACAGCGGTTCATAACTGGGTAGCCTGCTGTTAACTAACTGACCAAATCGCTGAGAGCCGGCCACAGAAAAATTGTCTGCCTGTTCCAGTAGGTCATTTTTCAAGGCCGCCAATTCGCCGCTGGCGCTATAGTCGCGAAGAAAGCGGTTGGCTGCAGCGAGCAGGGTGCCGTCGCCATGGCGTGGGAATGCCCAGCCAACAGGCTGAGAATCGGAAATATCGATGGCTCTGCGCACTTGGGGGTAGATATGCCGGCTTACCAGATAGGCCAGTGAGTCCACTACGGTATAGGCGATTTCACGGTCGTGAACCATGCCCAGTAATTCACTCATTTCGACGTTTGTGTCTTCACGCCAATTAAATTCCGGGTATTGCCGGGCCCAGTGTTTGACCTGTTCGCTATGGGAAGACCCTTTGACAATTAATAACTCACCATCGAGGTCCGCGAAAGATCGTGGGCGCACAGAGCCCCGGCGATACACTAAATATTGTGTGACCTCGAGGTAGGGGTCGCTGAAGTGCAGCGACTTGCGGCGGCTCTCAGTAATGGTGATATTAGAGCCGGCAAAATTGCCTTCGGGACCTCCCACTGAGAGCAGCAAGGCTTGCAGGTTAGGCTTAGAGCGCACCACTAGCTCCACGCCGAGGCTTTCGGCAAAGGCTTTGGCAAGCAGGTACTCAAGGCCGTTTTTACCCCTGCCGTCTTCATAGTAGGTGGTTGGGCCGTCCACTGTGAGCATCTGCAGGGTGCCACTGAGCTGAACCTGTTCGAGGTCGCTGATGCGAGTGCTGCTACTAAAATAGATTAAAAATAATGCAGCGATAAAGGCCAAAGTAATACGTGTGCCAGTGCGTCTTGCGCTGACAGGCAATCGAGTTAAAAGCTTTTTAAAAAGTCCGAGCAAAGTGCTCTCCAAAATATCCCGATATGACTGCTCTAAATAGCCGCTGTAGATGACTGTTTGCGCATCACAGACGATATTCGTTGCAAAATGTCTGTCGCTAAAAGAATTGTACAGGCTTTGCTCAATTCTATCTGCCTACCGACAGATTTTTCAGCTAGAATAGCGCGCTTTCTCATTCGAAAGTTTTGCGAGCACTGCCTCTATGATGATCCTCACCGGCGCACCTTCTCTGTCTGCCTTTAGACGTAAAAAACTCCTTTCAACTCTGCAGCAAACTGTGCCCTCTACGGTGTCAGTTTACGCCGAATATGTGCATTTTGCGGAGCTTAGCCAGCCGCTTTCCGAAAATAGGGTGGAAACGCTTCAGGCACTGCTGACCTATGGTCCGCGAGAGGAAAAGACGTCTGCGGTGGGGCAGCTTATTTTAGTGGTGCCAAGACCTGGAACGATTTCGCCCTGGTCGAGCAAGGCCACGGATATAGCTCACAATTGCGGTTTGGATCAGGTTGTTAGAGTGGAGCGTGGCACTGCCTACTATGTGCAGGGCGAAGAACTGTTCACTGCCCAGCAGTTGGCTGACCTAAGTGCTGAACTGCATGACCGTATGGTTGAAACCGTGCTTGAAGAGCTGCAGCAGGCAGAGGTTTTGTTTAGTCACCAAGAGCCAGCGCCAGTGACCAGTGTCGATACATTGGGCGGTGGTGTTGATGCGCTGCGAAAAGCCAACGTTGAGCTGGGTCTGGCTCTGGCCGAAGATGAAATAGACTATCTGGTTGAGAGCTTTAAGGGGCTTGAGCGCAACCCCACCGATGTGGAGTTGATGATGTTTGCTCAGGCCAACTCAGAGCACTGCCGTCACAAAATATTTAATGCCAGCTGGACCCTCGATGGTGAAGATCAGGAGCACTCTCTGTTTGGCATGATTCGCAATACCTATAAGGTCAACGGTGAGAATGTTCTCTCCGCTTACTCGGACAATGCCGCGGTAGTGGTCGGCACTGAGGGTGGCCGCTTCTATCCAGATCCGGCGACTAAGCTCTATGGCTATAGCCAAGAGCCGGTGCATCTGCTGATGAAGGTAGAGACTCATAATCACCCAACTGCGATCTCTCCCTATGCCGGTGCCGGCACAGGTTCCGGTGGTGAAATCCGCGATGAAGGTGCAGTGGGACGCGGTTCAAAGCCCAAGGTGGGTCTGGTGGGCTTTAGTGTCTCCAACCTTAATATTCCAAACTATAAGCAGTCTTGGGAGGAGGCGTACGGCAAGCCTGAGCGCATTGTCTCGGCATTGGATATTATGCTTGAGGGGCCAATCGGTGGCGCTGCTTTTAATAATGAATTTGGTCGCCCGAATATCTGTGGCTATATGCGCAGCTTTGAAGTGGATTTTGACAATCAGCGTCGCGGCTATCACAAGCCAATTATGATCGCTGGCGGTTACGGCAATATCCGCGCCGACCATGTCGACAAGCCCGAATTTAAACCCGGAGCTCAGTTGATCGTGCTCGGTGGACCAGCCATGTTGATTGGTCTCGGGGGTGGAGCTGCATCCTCTATGGCAACCGGTTCCAGTTCCGCGGATCTCGACTTTGCCTCGGTACAGCGCATGAACCCAGAAGTTGAGCGTCGCTGTCAGGAGGTGATCGATCAGTGCTGGCAGCAGGGTGACAACAACCCTATTGCCTTTATTCACGATGTAGGTGCTGGCGGTCTCTCTAACGCCCTGCCTGAGTTGGTTAAAGATGGCGGCACTGGCGGCCACTTCCAGTTGCGCAAGGTGCCCAACGATGAGCCGGGCATGGCGCCGGTGGCAATCTGGTGCAACGAAGCTCAAGAGCGCTATGTGCTGGCAATCGAACCTCGTGATCTAACGCGCTTTTTGGAAATCTGTCACCGTGAGCGCTGTCCAGTGGCCGTGGTCGGGGAAGCTGTTGAAGATAAAGCCATTATTGTCAGCGATAGCTATTTTAAAAATGATCCGGTGGATCTGCCGATGTCGGTACTGTTTGGCAAGGCGCCAAAGATGCACCGTGTTGCCGAGCGTGAGCAAGCTGAGGGCAAGCCTTTTGACACCGCTAAGCTCAATATTGAAGACGCGGTATTTCAGGTGCTGCGTCATCCCACGGTAGCCAGTAAAAATTATTTAATCACCATTGGTGACCGTACGGTTGGGGGCATGGTGGCTCGCGATCAGATGGTGGGTCCCTGGCAGGTTCCGGTAGCGGACTGTGCTGTGACTACCGTGACTTACGACAGCACTGCTGGTGAAGCCATGGCCATGGGCGAGCGCACACCGTTGGCGTTGATTAATGCGCCGGCTTCAGGGCGTATGGCAATTGGTGAAGCGATTACCAATATAGCGGCTGCGCGAATTGGTCAGATGCAGGATATTAAGCTCTCGGCTAACTGGATGAGTGCGGCGGGTCACCCGGGTGAAGATGAAAAGCTCTATCGTGCGGTGCAGGCGGTGGGTATGGAGCTCTGTCCTGCTCTGGGTATTACTATTCCAGTGGGCAAGGACTCCATGTCCATGCGCACCACCTGGACTGATGGCGATGAAGACAAGGCAGTGACCTCTCCTATGTCGCTTATTATCACCGCCTTTTCGCCCGTTCTCGATGTGCGTAAAACCCTTACCCCGCAACTGCGGACCGATGTTGGCGAAACTCAGTTGTTACTACTTGACTTGGGTGCTGGTGCCATGCGCATGGGTGGCTCGATTCTCGCTCAAGTGAATCAGCAGATGGGTGATACGGCACCGGATTTAGATGATCCCGCGCTATTGAAAAATTTCTTTGATGCCATGCAGATATCAATCGAGCAGGGGGATATTATCGCCTATCACGATCGCTCTGATGGCGGGCTGCTAGCCACATTGGTTGAGATGTCATTTGCCGGTCGTGTGGGTATTTCTGTAGATGTCTTTGGCCTCGGTGAGGACCCAATCGCGGCGCTGTTTAATGAAGAGCTAGGTGCGGTGATTCAAGTGTCGGCCGAGCACACTAATGCGGTGGCTGAGCGCTTTAGCGATGCAGATGTCGATGTGCATCTGCTAGGCGGTTTAAATAATCACCAGACTGTTGAGATTATCAATAAGAAAAGTCCTCTATTTAAGCGCTCGCGAGCAGATTTGCAGCGCACTTGGAGTGAGACCTCTTATCGTATGGCAGCGCTGCGTGACAATGCGGACTGCGCCTGGGAAGAGTTCGATAATATTGCCAGTGATGATCCGGGTCTGTCGGTGAACCTGAGTTATGACCCCAGCGACGATATAGCTGCACCCTATATAAATTCTGGTGTTAGGCCCGCTGTGGCGATTTTGCGAGAGCAGGGCGTCAACAGTCATCTGGAGATGGCCGCGGCATTTGATCGCGCTGGCTTTGATGCAGTGGATGTCCATATGAGTGATCTGCTGGCCGGCCGTCGACAGTTGAGTGACTTTGGCGGTGTAATTGCCTGTGGCGGTTTCTCCTATGGTGATGTTTTGGGTGCCGGTGAAGGCTGGGCCAAAACAGTGTTATTTAATGAGCAGATTCGCGACCAGTTTCAGACCTTTTTCCAGCGTCCGGATAGCTTTAGTCTCGGTGTTTGCAATGGTTGTCAGATGCTCAGCAACCTCAAGACATTGATTCCCGGTGCCGAGCTATGGCCGCGTTTTGTGCGCAATCACTCGGAGCAGTTTGAGGCGCGTTTCTCGTTAGTGCGGGTTGAAGAGTCGCCCTCTATATTCTTGCAGGGTATGGCGGGATCCCATATGCCGATTGCTATTTCTCACGGCGAGGGGCGTGCGGAGTTCTCTTCACAGAAGGCTATGGATCGCTTGCTGGCAAGCAATCAGGTAGCCATGCGTTTCCTTAATAATCAGGGCCAAATTGCGGCCACTTATCCGGCCAATCCCAATGGTTCACCAGATGGTATTACCGGTGTTTCCAGCAGCGACGGCCGCGCCACATTGATGATGCCGCACCCTGAGCGAGTGTATCGCACAGTGCAGAATTCTTGGCATCCAGATGACTGGGGTGAAGATGGTGCCTGGATGCGTATCTTCAGAAACGCACGGAAATTTGTCGATTAATCTAATAGACTAGCCAAACTAGATAGCCAGGAGGCTGTGCAATGTCAAAGCTACCCAATGAAGCTGAGTTGTTTAAAAAGGCACTTCAGGTCGGTGCGGTGTATGCCAAGAAGCGGGCCTACGGCGAGATAGAAGAGACTGACTCGGTGAAGCTCAAGGTTGAGTTTATCTATAAGGTGTTGGTGGAAGATAAGCTTATTCAGCCATTGGCGAAAGAGAATATTAGCGATCCGAATATGCGCCATAAGTTGGCACTGTGGTTATCGCGGCAGTTGCCGGAGGGGCATGCACTGTTAAAAGAGTGATGGTCGCTTTGCCTGTCATCCCAGTAATTCTGCCCTATGTTATCTCGACAGAGCGCAGCGAGGAGAAGAGCGATTTCACTGCCGGATGTCTAAGATCTCTCACATGCGTTCGAGATGACAAGGTTCTTTTCTGAGGCTACGGCAGCCCCTGTTTATGCCATCTCGACAACTGAGATTTAAGTCATATCGACAATCCCTATCTATGTCATCTCGATAATCAAAATCTATACCATCTCGATAATCCCTATCCAAGTCATCTCGACAACCCCTATCTATGTCATCTCGACAGAGCGCAGCGACGAGAGATCTCACCACCTGACTCCTGCCCCTTCACATTCGTTCGAGCTAACAAAGCGTTATCGCCCCCGGGATGACTACCAACAAACGCTCATAACATCCCCATAGCTGTGCTATTATTCCGCCCGAGTTGACCAGGCAGTCGCTGTGTTGATTTCTCTGATGTTCGCTTGCGATCATTAAGGGTGCAACGCGGAGGAAAGTCCGGGCTCCACAGGGTAGAGTGCCAGGTAACACCTGGGAGGCGAAAGCCTACGGCCAGTGCAGCAGAGAGAAGACCGCCGATGGTTCGTTCGCGAACACAGGTAAGGGTGAAAGGGTGCGGTAAGAGCGCACCGCGCTGCTGGTAACAGTAGCGGCAAGGTAAACCCCACTCGGAGCAAGACCAAATAGGTTTCCATATGGCGCGTCCCGCGTTGGGAACGGGTAGGTTGCTTGAGGCAAACGGCGACGTTTGTCCCAGATGAATGACTGTCCACGACAGAACCCGGCTTATCGGTCAACTCACCTAATTTTTGTAGGCAATTCACTCGAATTGTCTATTCCATTAAAATATATAAAAGCCTTAAAATAGTAAAAATTATTCTTAAAACTGCGTAAAGCTAGAAGTTACATTAACTTCTAGCTTTAGCCATATGTTTTATATTGTGAAATATTTAAGGTCTTCTGGGCTACCTTTCATAAACTGAAGAAATCGCTGGAACTTACTGATTTTATTCACTTTTTCACCCCTCACTGAGCCTTGACATTACCCCTAGCTGTGCATAGTGTACACATATGGGTAAAAGTGGCGAAAAGTGGCAAATATGGGTCCCAATATCAGCAAAAAAGAGATTGAGGACCGTGCCGATCAAAAAGTGTGAAGGGGTAGTAAGTGTTTAAGGGTAGCGATCCAATCAATATGGACACCAAAGGCCGGATGGCAATTCCGACCCGCTACCGTCCCCTGCTCGACGAAATCTGCTCGAGTGATCTGGTTATCAGTATCGATATGAAGTCCGCCTGCTTAACCCTTTCACCGTTGCCCGAATGGAAAAAATTCGAAGAAAAAGTTGCCGCCTTGCCTGCTCTGGACGAGCTTGGCGAGATGTTGAGCCGCTTTGTTGTAGGTCAGGCTAAAGATCTTCAGATCGATGGCAGTGGTCGTATTCTGATTCCGCCAGAATTGCGCGGTTATGCTCAGTTGGAGAAAAAGTTGGTATTGGTAGGCCGTAGTCAACGTCTCGAAATCTGGTCTGAAGAGAACTGGAATGCAGAGCGTGAGAAGTCACAAGAAACTTACCGCAGCATGCTTCTCGACCGCGACAATATGTCGGATGCATTGAAGAATCTCTCTTGGTAGGGGCCGCCGTGAAAACGATTGAAAACCCGGCGCACACTAGCGTTTTGTTGCACGAGGCAATAGATGCGGTGGTTACGGATCCGGATGGATTTTATATAGATGGCACCTTTGGTCGCGGCGGGCATACGGCCGAGTTGCTTTCAAGACTGTCTGAGCACGGCCGAGTACTCGCCATTGATAAAGACCCTCAGGCAATTGAGGCGGGGCGCAAGCGTTTTGCTGACGACAGCCGATTAACCATAGTTCATGGGTCATTTGCCGATATGGGCGACTGGCGTGAAGGGCGTGAGGTTACCGGAGTATTGCTCGATTTGGGTGTCTCCTCACCGCAATTGGATCAGGCGGAGCGCGGGTTTAGTTTTATGCGTGATGGGCCATTGGATATGCGCATGGATACCAGCTCCGGACTATCAGCCGCGGAGTGGATTGCCACTGCAGCTGAGGCGGATATTGCCCAGGTGATCAAAGAGTTTGGTGAAGAGCGTTTTGCCAAGCGCATGGCGGCGGCTGTAGTGCGAGAGCGTGAGATAGCGCCGATCACTAGAACGGTGCAGCTGGCAAAAATATTGGCTGATGCGCACCCAGCTTGGGAGCGCGGCAAGCATCCGGCGACCAAGGCATTCCAGGCGATCAGAATTTTCATCAATCGCGAGCTAGATGATTTGGTGGCGCTGTTGGAACAGGTAATAGATTTATTGAAGATCGATGGTCGCCTAGTGGTTATTAGCTTCCATTCTCTTGAGGACCGCAAGGTTAAGCGCTTTATTCGCGATCAAGAACGCGGTGTCAAGCTGCCGAAAAACCTCCCGGTTCGAGATGTAGAGCGCGGTGTTCGATTAAAGAAGATAGGCAAGGCAATTAAGCCTGAGGCAGTTGAGGTAGGCGGTAATGTCCGCTCGCGCAGCGCGGTGATGCGTGTTGCCGAGCGTGTTGCATGAGTGCTGTGACAGGCCGCAACTCAGCGCAGATTGCGCTGCTTTGGATTGTTGTGTTGATCAGTGCGCTGGCGGTGGCTTATACCAGCCATGTGTGCCGACAAAAGTATGACCAGTTGACGGCTCTCGAGCGTGAGAAAAATCAACTACAGGTGGCTTACGGTAAATATTTACTGGAGCAGAGTGCCTGGGGATCGCTGCAGCGGATCGAGACAATGGCTAAGGAAGGTCTGAGTATGCACAGTCCGCAGCCCCAGGAAATAATAATGGTGAAGCGATAAAAGTGGCTAAAAAGTCGATAAAAAATACCCTATCGCGCGGGCGTTACTACTTGGTAATGCTGGTCCTAGGTTCACTGCCCCTGATCGTTGCAGTCAAGATTGCCCAACTTCAAATTATGCCCAGCGAGGAACGTGGTGCTGAGTTTCTCCAAACTCAGGGCGATGCCCGCGCTATTCGCACTGAAACCATTCCCGGCCACCGCGGTTTAATCACTGATCGAAATGGCGAGCCACTGGCGGTCAGTACGCCGGTTACTACCTTGATCGCCAATCCTAAGCGGGTTAATGAGCGGGCCCAGATTGATGATCTGGCAAAGCTTGCGAAAGCCCTAAATATTTCTCTGGTGCAACTGCAAAGCCGCCTCGAACGTTACCGCAATAAATCCTTTATGTATCTGGCCCGCCAGTTGCCCAGTATTGAAGCTGACCGCATTCTCGATTTGCGCATACCGGGTGTATTTGGTCGCCAGGAATACAAGCGCTTTTACCCTGCCGGCGAAGTCACAGCCCAGTTGGTCGGTTTTACCGATATCAATGATGCAGGGCAAGAGGGTATGGAGCTGGCCTATAACGCGATTCTGGCTGGTGAGCCCGGTGCCAAAAAAGTGGTTAAAGACCTTGCCGGTCGAGTGATTAAAGATATCTCCCTGGTCAAGCCGGCCAATCATGGCAGCACTCTGCGCCTCAGTATTGATCTGCGTGTGCAGTACGCCGCCTACCGCGCATTAAAAGCCTCGGTGCAAAAGCATCGGGCGAAGTCGGGTTCGGTTATCGTGCTCGATGTGCATACCGGCGAAGTATTGGCCATGGCCAACCAGCCCTCATTTAATCCCAATGACCGCTCCAATCTGCGGGTTGACTCGGTGCGCAATCGCTCTGTTATCGACATGATGGAACCTGGCTCAACCGCTAAGCCCTTTACTATTTTGGCGGCTCTTGAGAGTGGTAAATTTAAGCCTGAGACGATTATTGATACCAGTCCTGGCTATCTAAAAGTGGCCTACAAAACCTTTATTGATCCCCGTGACTACGGTGATCTTGATCTGATCGGTATTCTTAATAAATCCAGCCAGGTGGGCACCACCAAGTTGGCATTGGCGCTCAACCCAGATAACACCCGAGAACTATTTGAGCGCATGGGTTTTGGTGAGGGTATCGGCAGTGGCTTTCCCGGTGAAACCGCGGGCAATTTGCCGGCCTATCGTAAATGGGATCCTGTTACTCAGGCCACCTACGCATTCGGTTACGGTTTCAGCGCATCGCCATTGCAGCTGGCAAGAGCGTACTCGATTTTGGCCAACGACGGATTGCGTCGTGAGGTCAGTATGACAGCGATCGATGAATACCAAGACGAAAGTGTCAGAGTGATCAATGCGGATATTGTAAAGACCGTCAGGCAGATGTTGGAAACTGCCGCCAGTGATCAGGGAACCGGCCGCCGTGCGCTTATCGATGGCTATTCAGTCGGTGGCAAGACAGGTACGGCAAGAAAGTTAAAAGCCACAGGCGGCTATGATGAAAATCGTCATATGTCTCTCTTCGCTGGTCTCTCACCGATCAATAATCCACGACTGGTTACCGTGGTGGTAATCGATGAGCCCAACGAAGATACCTATGCGGGCGGTCTTGTTGCTGCGCCGGTATTTTCTGACGTTACCGGCAGTGCACTGCGTCTGCTGCAGGTGACCCCTGATGCGATGAGTGCCGAACGCAATATTGTCAGCTTGCCAACAACGTTGGCAAAGCGGGGAGGCTTATGATGGCCTCGCCTAGTGTTCCGATGACGCTCCTATCAGAACTTCTCGCCGAGTTTGTCGATGTTACTCACTGCCCGGCTACGCCAATTTCGGGGCTCAGTTTAGACAGTCGCGAAGTCAGGCCTGGCGACCTATTTATTGCCGTAAAAGGGGCTCAGGCCGACGGCGCTCAATTTATCGCTCAGGCAATAAAGCAGGGCGCTGCTGCGGTATTGATCGAAGCTGGCGAAGAGGCGTCTGACCATGGGCAACTCTCAGTGCCAGTTATTGCAGTCCCGAAATTAAGTGAGTTTGTCTCGGATATAGCTGGGACATTCTATGCGCATCCATCGCGCCAGATGGCGGTTACAGCGATTACCGGAACCAATGGCAAAACCACCTGTGCGCAGTTGCTGGCCAATCTCTTTGAGTTGCTCGGAGAACCTGCTGGCGTCGTTGGAACGGTTGGTTACGGTGCTGTTAACAGTGCGGCTAAGGGTAACCCAGTGGCCGAATTACAGACTGATGGCGAGGTTGCTGCGAACGATATTTTAACCACGCCAGATGCTGTTTCTATGCAGCGTATTCTCGCTGAACTACGAGATGCAGGAGCTCGCCGAGTGGCGATTGAAGCCTCTTCCCATGGTTTGGTGCAGCGACGTATTGCTGGACTGCAGATTGATACCGCGATCTTTACCAACCTCTCCCGAGATCATCTCGACTACCACGGTGATCTAAACAGTTATGCCGCGGCCAAATCTCGACTGTTTGCGATGTCAGGACTCAAGCATGCGGTGATTAATCTGGATGATAATGTGGGTCGTTTAATTCTGGCCAATCTTGACCCTGCTGTAGATGGTATTAGTTACAGCTTTGAAAATCATACTGCCGACATTCACTGTGATCGCATCGAGCTGGGTGCTTCAGTACTCACTGCCGAGTTGGTGACACCTTGGGGTCGAGGGCGGCTCACCTCACCGCTACTGGGTAAGTTCAATCTCGCCAACTTGCTTGCCGTGATCGGCGCAGCGGGTATGCAGGGTTATAAATTAGACGATATTTTACGCGCGGCTGCCAAATTACGCGCTGTTCCAGGGCGCATGGAGATCGTTGATCCCAGTGCTCGCCCATTAGTCGTTGTAGATTATGCTCACACTCCCGATGCCTTGGATAAAGCGTTGCGTGCTCTGCGTTTGCAGTGCAGTGGCAAGCTCCTGGTGGTATTCGGCTGTGGCGGTGATCGAGACACCGGCAAGCGCGCAGAAATGGGCCGCGTCGCCAACCAGCTCGCCGACCTAATTGTGGTTACCAGCGACAATCCTCGCAGCGAGTCACCGGAAAAAATTATAGACCAGGTTCTTCTGGGCATCAGCCGCAAAGTACTTGCGGTAGCGGATCGCAGGGACGCCATCCGCGCTGCAATTAATGCAGCTGCAGTCGACGATATTGTTTTAATCGCCGGCAAGGGCCACGAGGCCTACCAGATAGTCGATGCCAAAAGATTGCCCTTCAGCGATCTGGCAGAGGCACGTTTAGCGCTGCGTCAGAAGCAGGGGAGTGAGGTTATATGATTAACTCACTGCGCCTTACTGATGCCGCGATCCGCTTTGGCGGAACTCTGCTCAACCCAGACTGTGAATTTGATGGTGTCTCCATCAACAGCCGCAATATTGCCGAGGGTGACCTGTTTGTCGCGCTGATTGGTGAGCGACTCGACGGCCATGAATTTCTCGCCGATGTGACAGACCGTGCCAGCGGCTTGGTAGTCTCTAGTGCGGATACAGATTTGCCCCTGCCCCAGTGGGTAGTTGAAGACACCACAGTGGCTCTAGGCCAACTGGCCCAGCTACAGCGAGAAGCCTTTAGCGGCACTGTTATTGCAGTGACCGGCAGCACGGGCAAGACCTCAGTCAAAGACTTAATTAGCACGATTTTAGGTGGTTTCGGTACTGTTCATGCCACCAAGGGCAACTTTAATAATCATATCGGTGTGCCGCTAACCTTGCTTGATATACAGCAGGACAGGGATTTTGCCGTTATTGAAATGGGCGCCAGTGCCGGCAGCGAGATCAGCTATCTGTGCTCCATTGCCAAACCGCAGATTAGCCTAATTAACAATGTACAGAGCGCCCATCTCGAAGGCTTTGGCAGCGTCAAAGGTATTGCCGCCGCCAAAGGCGAGATCTACAGCGGCCTGGATACTGATGGCACCGCCATTTTAAATCTCGATCAACCTTGGCAAGCCGAGTGGATGGCGCTGATTGGCGATCGCGAATGTATTACTTTTTCTGTGGACGACGACTGCGCCGACATCAGTGCCAGTGACATTGAGCTGATGGAGAGCGGCTGTTGCCGGTTCACGCTGCATCTGTTCACCGATATGTCCCTTGAGAGTCAGGTGGTTAACTTGGATATCCCCGGTCGTCACTCGGTGAGCAATGCCCTGGCGGCTGCCGCCTGTGCAGTGGCAGCTGGTGCCAGTATTGAGCAAATTGTGAACGGCTTAGAGGCGGCTCAGTCGCCAGCCCGCCGTTTGCAGACTAAAGACTTGGCTCAGGGCGGCCAGATTATTGATGACAGTTACAACGCCAGTCCTGAATCGGTGCGCGCAGCCATTGATGTACTGGCCAGCCGTCCGGGTCGCAGAGTGATGGTACTCGGCGATATGGCTGAGCTAGGGACAGATGCAGAGCAGCTGCACTCAGAAGTTGGCGACTATGCATCGCGCGCTGGCATAGATCAGCTTTACACCGTTGGCAACTTAAGTGCCGCCGCTAGCGCAGTGTTTAAGGGGCAGCACTTTACCGATCTGGAAAGTTTAAAAGCACCACTGTTTAACGAGATTGAACACAGTGACCTGACTCTATTAGTCAAGGGATCGCGCAGTTCACAAATGGACTTAGTAGTTGATATGTTAGTGGCGGGGAAATCCTAATGTTGGTATGGCTGGCTGAATATTTGAGTCAATTCTATAGCCCGTTCTCAGCGGTGAAGTATCTCACCCTGCGCGGAATTTTTTCGGTGATCACCGCACTGACAATCTGTTGGGCGCTCGGACCGCGAATGATCGCTCTGCTCAACAGTTTGCAGATGGGTCAGGCAATTCGCAGTGATGGCCCTCAGAGTCATCTGAGCAAAGCCGGCACGCCAACCATGGGCGGTGCACTGATCCTGATGGCGATGTTTATCAGCACTCTGCTGTGGGCCAATCTGGAAAATGTCTATGTCTGGGTTGTACTGGCGGTGACTTTTAGCTTTGGCTTGATTGGCTGGGTTGATGACTACCGCAAGGTGGTACACAAAAACCCCCGCGGTCTACCGGCACGTTGGAAATATTTTTGGCAGTCCCTCTGTGGTCTGGCAGCAGCAGTGTTTTTATTCTCTTATGCCCAGTCTGCGGCTGAGTTGGATCTGATTGTGCCGTTCTTTAAAAATGTCGCGATCAACCTCGGACCTTTTTATATTCTGTTTACTTACTTTGTGATCGTCGGCACTAGCAATGCAGTCAACCTTACCGATGGTCTCGACGGACTGGCGATACTGCCGACTGTTTTAGTGGCTGGCGCCCTCGGCATCATGGCCTATTTGACCGGCAACTATCAGTTTGCCTCCTACCTGCATATCCCTTATATCAGCGGCGCAGGTGAATTACTTATTTTCACCGGCGCACTCTGTGGTGCGGGCCTCGGATTTCTCTGGTTTAACACCTATCCCGCCATGGTCTTTATGGGTGATGTAGGGTCCCTGGCTCTGGGTGCGGCACTCGGCGTGATCGCGGTCATTATTCGTCAGGAAGTGGTGTTGGCGATTATGGGTGGCGTTTTTGTTGTCGAAACCCTTTCGGTGATCTTGCAGGTGGCCTCGTTCAAGCTCACCGGCAAACGCATTTTCCGCATGGCACCACTGCACCATCATTATGAACTAAAAGGTTGGCCAGAGCCCCGCGTGATCGTCCGTTTCTGGATTATCACCGTGGTGCTAGTGCTGGTTGGCTTGGCCACATTAAAGCTTAGATAAAGAGAGAGCAGAGTTACAAAGATGACAGATATGATTGCCACAAATCGCAACACCGCTATCCTTGGCCTAGGCGCCACGGGACTGTCGGTTGCCCGATTTTTGTCATCCATCGGAAAGTCCTTTGTCTTCGCCGACAGCCGCACTGCGCCGCCGCGCCTTGAAGAAGTTCGACAATCCTACCCAGATGTTCCGGTTGTATTAGGGTCCTTTGAGGCTGACCTGCTGCTGGGTTTTGACACTGTTGTTGTTAGCCCCGGTATTTCTCTTGAAGAGCCAGCGCTGGTTGCTGCACAACAGCAAAAGGTTAAATTACTCGGTGATGTGGAACTGTTTTTAGAGCATGCCAAGGCGCCTGTTGTTCTCATTACTGGCTCCAATGGTAAGAGCACAGTGACCAAATTGGTCGGCGAAATGGCTCAAGCCAGTGGCTTAAAAGTCGGTGTCGGCGGTAATCTCGGCACCCCTATGCTCGATCTGCTGGACGACGAGAATCAGCTCTATGTGATCGAGCTATCGAGCTTCCAATTGGAGCTCGTGACTGATACCCGCGGTGCTATTTCGGCAATCTTAAATATCAGTCCCGACCATATGGACCGCTACGCTGGCCTGCAGCAATACCATGCTGCCAAACACCGCATTTTCCGCGGCGCTAGCCAGGTGATTTTCAATCGTCAGGACGCTTTGACTAACCCGCTATTATCAGTCGCAGTCAAACTCTGTAACTTTGGTTTAAATCGACCAGATCTGACCAACTTTGGCCTGCTGGAAGAAGAGGGCGAGACCTGGTTGGCCTATGGCCTCAAGCCATTGATGCGCAGTGCTGAACTTGCCCTTAAAGGTCGTCACAATATTGCCAATGCTCTGGCTGCACTGGCGTTGGGTCAGGCCGCTGGTCTGGATATGGCTGCCATGCTGACGACTCTAACCCGTTTCACTGGTCTCTCACATCGCTGTGAATATGTTGCCACTGTTGAGGGTGTGACTTATATAGATGATTCCAAAGGCACCAATATTGGCGCCACTGTCGCTGCCCTGAATGGTTTTGGTGAGGATGACCGAGCTAACTTAATTTTGATTGCCGGCGGTCAGGGTAAGGGCCAAAACTTTACCGAACTTAAGGCGCCTCTAGGCAAGTTTGTAAAATTGCTTGCGCTGTTTGGTGAAGATGCTCAGTTGATTGCCGAGACCCTGTCTGGCACCACTCAAATAGAAACGCTGGCTTCACTGCAGGCTGCGGTTGACTGTGCTCGCGCTGTTGCTCAGCCCGGCGACATCGTTTTGCTCTCTCCAGCCTGCGCTAGCTTTGATATGTTCTCCGGTTTTGAAGAGCGTGGCCGCTGCTTCCAACAAGCGGTAACGGCGGTGGCAGCATGAATATGACATTGCCACTCAACTTCTCTGGTTCGGAGCGCAGCAGCTGGCGTATCGACAGCCTGCTATTGCTAGCAGTGCTGGCGTTGATGTCACTGGGCCTGACCATGGTTGCCTCGGCGTCATTTAGTTATGCCGAGCACAACTTTAATAATGAATTGTATTTTGTGAAGCGCCACGCCATTTACATCTTTATCGCATTGGCAGCCATGGGCGTGACGTTCTTTACCCCACCCAATGTCTGGTCTCAGTACAGCCGGCTGTGGATGCTATTGGCGACCTTACTACTAATTGTCGTGTTGATTCCGGGTATTGGCCGTGAAGTCAACGGTAGCCGACGCTGGTTGAGTATTGCCGGTCTAACATTGCAGGTTTCCGAGTTAGCGAAAGTTGCCACTGTGGTCTTTATGGCGAGCTACTTTGCCAATAACCGCGAGGGCTTTGGGGATAATTGGCGAGACTGGGCCAAGCCTCTCTGCGTGTTGATGCTGCCGCTAATTTTGTTACTGATGGAGCCTGATTTTGGCTCGCTGGTAGTGCTCTCCTGTACCTTTATGGCCATGCTATTTTTGACCGGTATCAAATTATGGCACTACTTTGGCTTGGTCTTCGCCGGCTCCTCGGTGTTGGCGATCTTCGCTGAAGCTGCACCTTATCGTATGGCCCGATTAAGTAGTTTCCTCGATCCCTGGTCAGATCAGTTTAACTCTGGCTATCAGCTCACTCAGTCATTGATCGCCTTTGGTCGCGGTGAATGGTTTGGTGTTGGCCTGGGTCAGTCAGTACAGAAAATGCTCTATTTACCCGAAGCCCACACCGACTTTGTATTCGCTATTTTTGCTGAAGAATTTGGCTTTATTGGCGTCCTCTGCCTGCTGGGTCTCTATGTGTTGTTAGTCTGGCGCATCTTTAGTCTGAGTAAAAAAGCAGTAGCCCAAGAATACTGGTATGGCGTCTTTGTACTAATAGGCTTTGGCTGCCTTATCAGTGGCCAGACACTAATTAATCTGGGTGTTAATGCCGGCTTCTTGCCCACCAAAGGCCTGACATTGCCCTTTGTCAGTTACGGCGGCAGTAGTCTGATGGTGACCTGCGCCATGGTCGGCATGATGCTGCGCATAGGTCATGAATTGCATCCGGATACACAGGTTGTCAGGAGGGTGCGTCGTGGTCGCTAACACAGACAATCTAGCGACAGGCTGTCGCGTCATGATTATGGCTGGAGGCACAGGCGGGCATGTATTCCCAGCGTTGGCGGTTGCCGACCAGTTGCGTGCCGCCAATGCCTCAGTGGCCTGGCTCGGCACCCAGCGCGGTATTGAATCTGATCTGGTTCCCGCCGCAGGCATCGTTTTGAACTGCATCGATATTGAAGGGATTCGCGGTCGCGGACTTAGCGCCCTGTTAAAAGCCCCTTTATTGCTGTGGCGCTCAATTCGCCAGGCACTGACTGTACTCAGTGATTTTCAGCCACAAGTGGTTCTGGGTATGGGGGGTTTTGCCTCTGGCCCCGGTGCTGTGGCGGCCCGTTTAAAAGGTATTCCCATCGTTATACATGAACAAAATTCCGTGGCTGGCACGACCAATAAGTTGGTCTCACGAATTGCCCAGCGCGTGATGCAGGGTTTCCCCGGTGCTCTGGCCAATGGCGAGTGGTGTGGCAATCCAGTGCGTTCAGAGATTGCCGGTCTGACTGCGCCTGAGCAACGTTTGGCCGATCGCGAAGGTCTGCCACGCTTGTTGGTGTTGGGCGGCAGTCGCGGTGCACTGGCGATCAATCAGATGCTGCCGGCTGCGCTGGCCCTGATCGAACCGAGTCAGCGTCCCCAGGTTCGACACCAGACGGGAAAACGTAGCTGTGCCGAGACTCAGGCGCTTTATGCCGCCGCTGGTGTTAGCGCTGAAGTGGTTCCCTTTATTGATCAGATGGATGAAGCCTATGGTTGGGCTGACTTTGCCATTTGCCGTGCCGGTGCTCTGACAGTCGCCGAGCTCACTAGCGCTGGCCTAGGTGCACTGCTAATTCCTTTTCCTTTCGCCATTGACGATCATCAAACCGTTAATGGCCAGCTGTTGGTTGAGCAGGGTGCGGCCCTGATGATTGCCCAGAGCGATCTCACCCCAGCATCACTCGCTAAGCAAATTACGGCTCTTTGTGGAGATAGCGAAGGCCGCCTGAAGATGGCTGTAAGCGCTCGTCAGCTGGCCAAAACCGGCGCTGCAGAACGCGTTGCCGATATCTGCCTGGAGGTTGCCAATGCCTGATCAAACTAACTTTCAGCCACCGGAAATGCGCCGAATTAAGCGTATTCACTTTGTCGGTATCGGCGGCAGTGGTATGTGCGGTATCGCTGAAGTACTGCTCAATCAAGGCTATGAAATCTCCGGTTCTGATATCAGTCAGGGACCCAGTATTCGTCGTCTGCAAGCTGCAGGTGCCACAGTATTTATCGGCCACAGCGAGGCCAATATAATCGGCGCCAATGTGGTGGTGAAATCCTCTGCAGTGACCGTTGAAAATACCGAGATTGCCGCGGCACGTGCCCAGGGTATTCCGGTTGTGCGCCGCGCTGAAATGCTCGCCGAACTGATGCGTTACCGTCATGGTATCGCCATTGCTGGTACTCATGGCAAGACCACAACCACCAGTTTGATCACTGCGATTTTGGCTGAAGATGGTCGCGATCCGACCTTTGTGGTTGGCGGTCGAGTCAACAGCGCCGGTACCAATGCCAAGCTCGGTGGCAGTCGCTATCTAGTCGCCGAAGCGGATGAGAGCGATGCCTCATTTTTGCACCTGCAGCCCATGGTTGCGGTAGTCACTAATATTGAAGCCGATCATATGGAAACCTATGATTTTGACTTCAGCCGCCTGACCAAGACCTATATAGAATTTTTACATAACCTGCCTTTTTATGGTTTGGCGGTAATGTGCATCGATGATCCGGTGATTCGTGATCTGTTAGTGGATGTGGCGCGACCCATGCTGACTTATGGCTTTAGCGACGATGCAGCCTATCATGTGCGTGATCTAACCGTTGATCAGGGTCGTTCGACCTTTGTGATTGAACGTCCGGATGACCTAGCAGAGCTGCAAGTCAGCCTTAATATGCCCGGTCGTCACAATGCGCTCAATGCGGCGGCGGCAATTGCCGTGGCCAGCGATGAAGGTATCTCGGATCGCGCCATTATTCAGGGCCTCAGCAGCTTCTCAGGAGTAGGTCGGCGCTTTGAAATATACGGTGACTACCAGCTTGAAAGCGGCGGTAGCGCCATGCTGGTGGATGACTACGGGCATCACCCCACAGAGATTAAAGCCACTGTAGATGCAGTGCGCGGCGGCTGGCCGGACAAGCGACTGGTAATGATTTTCCAGCCTCATCGCTATACCCGTACGCGCGACCTATACGAAGACTTTGTGAAAGTCCTGGCTGAAGTGGATGTGTTGATTCTGTTGGCCGTGTATCCCGCCGGTGAAGAGATGATCGCCGGTGCTAGCAGTAAAAATTTATCCGGCAGTATCCGCCAGCGTGGCACTGTGGATCCAATTTATGCCGAGACCATAGAAGAGATCCCTGCACTGTTGGACGGGTTAGTGCAACACAATGATCTCGTCATTACTCAGGGTGCTGGCAGCGTTAATAAGCTCGTGGCAATGTTGGCTGATGGCGGTCTCGGTTTGGGCCTAGTGTCCGAAGCGGAGGTGACCCAATGAGTCAGCAATACGGTCGCGTCGGTCTGCTCTATGGTGGCACCTCCTCGGAGCGAGAAGTCTCGCTGATGAGTGGCCAAGCCATTCATCTGGCGCTGCTGAATATGGGTGTGGATGTTGTGGCCATAGATGCCGATGACAATTTACTGCAATCGCTGCCCGGTCATCAATTGGACCTAGTGTTTATTGCTCTCCATGGCCCCGGCGGTGAAGACGGCACGCTTCAGGGTGCCTTGGAGTATCTCAAACTTCCCTACACCGGCAGTGGCGTGTTGGCCTCGGCCCTAGCGATGGACAAGTTGCGCTGCAAGCAGATGTGGCAGGGCATAGGTTTGCCGACCACTGATTTTGCATTGCTAGAGGCCGACTCAGATTGGTCTGCAGAGCTCCAGCGTTTGGGTGGCCAGGTGATGGTTAAGCCCGCCGCCGAGGGTTCTAGTATTGGTATGAGCTGCGCTGCAACCCCAGAACAGTTGCAGGCCGCTTGGGCTGATGCGTCTCAGTACAACACTGCAGTGATTGCCGAGCCACTGCTGCCGGGGCCGGAATATACCGTAGCGATTTTGGATGGCCAGGTACTGCCCTCTATCCGGATTGAGTCAAACGCCGAGTTTTATGATTACGAAGCGAAATACTTTTCTGATCAGACTCAGTATCTCTGTCCTAGTGAGCTATCTGAAAGCCGTGAGCAAGAACTTCAAACGCTCTGTTTACAGGCCTTTAATTCAGTTGGCTGTCGCGGCTGGGGGCGAGTTGATGTGATGGTTGATCATCTGGGTCAATTCCAGTTGCTGGAGGTGAATACAGTGCCGGGCATGACCAGTCATAGTTTGGTGCCAATGGCCGCTAAGGCCGCTGGTCTGGGGTTTGATCAGCTGGTTGAAAAAATTCTTGCGGGGGCCCTGTAATGGTCAATGCCAAACGTCACGATGATCAGCGTTCAGGTTCGCTGCTGGAAACAGCCGGCAACCACCTGGCGCGGATTGTGTTGATTAGCGTATTGGCGTTAGTGGGTTACGGCGGCAGTCTGCTCTATAAGCAAATTGATAAGCCGTTGACCAATGTAATGATCGGCGGCGACTTCACTTACCTGCAGCCCGCTGAGCTGAGCCAATTGCTCGCTGGAGAAGTGAGTGGTGGATTTTTAAGCGTCGATTTGGCTGGCCTCAGACAGGTATTGAGAGAACACCCCTGGGTAAGGGATGTGTCCATAGGTCGCGAGTGGCCTTCGATGTTAAAAGTCGAAGTCACTGAAGAAGTGCCCATAGCGCGCTGGGGCAAAAAGGGCTTTTTGAATCGCTTGGGTGAAGAACTGATTATTGAAAACAACAGTCATCTGAGTGCACTGCCGGTATTGAGGGCTGATACCGGCAGCTCACGTGAAATGATGGATAACTATCAGTTAATGGCTGAATTACTAGTACCCACTGGGCTGAAGATTGCTGAGCTACAGCGCGATAGCCTGGGTGTTTGGTACTTGGATACAGCGCCTGGAGTACGCATGGTGATTGGCCGTGATCAAATTAGTGAGAAGATCCGCCGGTTTAATTTGGTTTGGGCTGCTGGACTTAATAAATATGTAAAAAATATCGCAGCTGTAGATCTGCGCTATCCCAATGGATTGGCTGTTGCCTGGCGCGAAACTGCGCTGGCGTTACAGCAAAATAGCAATAGACAAGACAGTGAGAAAGTCACTCAAAACGACAATACAGCCCCTGTTCAGGCATAACAGCGAGTTGGTGAGGTAAGAGTATGGCCAGTGCAAATGAAGAAAATATGATCGTCGGGTTGGATATAGGTACCTCCAAGATCGTCGCTATAGTCGGTTCGATCGGCGAGCGCGGTGAGCTTGAAATTATAGGTACCGGAAGCTATCCCTCGTCCGGTCTAAAAAAGGGCGTGGTGGTGAATATTGAAGCCACGGTGAACTCGATTCAGCGCGCCATCGAAGAAGCTGAGTTGATGGCCGGTTGCTCAATTCACTCGGTATATGCCGGTATTGCTGGCAGCCATATTCGCAGCCTTAACTCCCATGGAATTGTCGCGATTCGCGATCGTGAAGTGCAGGAGCTGGATGTGGATCGGGTTTTGGATGCCGCTAGAGCAGTGGCGATTCCAGCAGATCAGGAAATCCTTCATGTGCTGTCTCAGGAATTTATTATCGACAACCAAGAGGGCGTTCACGAGCCCATAGGTATGTCTGGTGTCCGTCTTGAAGCCAAAGTGCATCTAGTGACATGCGCTGCGAATGCTGCCCAGAACATTAAAAAATGTATCCGTCGCTGTGGTCTTGAAGTGGAAGATGTAGTTCTCGAGCAACTAGCGTCCAGCGATGCAGTGCTCACAGAGGATGAAAAGCAGTTAGGTGTGGCGCTGGTGGATATTGGCGGCGGAACATCGGATATCGCTATCTACACCGAGGGCGCTATTCGCTATACCGGCGTTATTCCAATTGCCGGTGATCAGGTAACCAATGATATCGCCATGGCGCTGCGCACACCGACGCCACATGCAGAAGACCTAAAAATTAAATACGCCTGTGCACTGGCGAAACTGGCGCGTCCAGAAGAGACCGTTAAAGTGCCTAGCGTCGGCGATCGAGAGGCTCGAGATCTGTCTCGTCAATCGCTTGCCGAAGTGGTCGAACCACGCTACGACGAACTGTTTACGCTGATTCAAGCGGAAATCCGTCGCAGCGGTTTTGAAGAATTGATTGCCGCAGGTGTAGTACTAACCGGCGGCACATCAAAGATGGAAGGTGTGGTTGAGCTGGCGGAGGAAATCTTCCATATGCCAGTGCGAATCGGCACGCCGGTCAACATCAAAGGTCTCTCGGATGTGGTCAATAATCCGATCTATTCCACTGGTGTTGGTCTGTTACATTTTGGAGCCCAAGCTCAGCGTAAGCAGAGTGCGGGAGACACAGTAAAGGGTCCATCGCAGAGCTGGTTTAGCAAGCTTAAAAATTGGACTCAGGGTGGTTTGTAAAGGTCATCAATATTGATGACTATTATTTTTTAATTGAGAGGCGCAAGGGGAAACATATGTTTGAATTAGTAGAGAGCATTCCAAAGAATGCAGATATCAAGGTAATCGGAGTCGGTGGCGGCGGTGGCAACGCAGTCCGTCATATGATGGAAGGCAATATCGATGGCGTGCAGTTTATCTGCGCTAACACCGATGCCCAATCGCTCAATGATCTGAGCAATGCCACTGTATTGCAGCTCGGCGGAACACTGACCAAAGGTCTGGGCGCTGGTGCCAATCCTGAAGTCGGTCGTCAGGCCGCTCTAGAAGACAAAGAGCGTATTGCTCAGGCGATTGAAGGCGCCGATATGGTGTTTATTACCGCTGGTATGGGTGGTGGCACAGGTACTGGTGCAGCGCCGGTGATTGCAGAAGTCGCCAAGCAGATGGGTATTCTTACCGTCGGCGTAGTGACCCGTCCTTTTGCCTTCGAAGGCCGCAAGCGCATGGATATTGCCAATCAGGGCATAGCTCAGCTTAAAGAGCGTGTCGATTCACTGATTATCGTGCCCAACGAGAAGCTGCTTCAGGTTCTCGGCAAAGATATGACTGTACTGAATGCCTTTAAACAGGCTAACAATGTCCTCTTTGGCGCGGTTCAGGGCATCGCAGATCTGATCTTGCTCGAAGGCCTGATCAACGTCGATTTCGCCGATGTTCGCACCGTAATGTCTGAAATGGGCATGGCGATGATGGGTACTGGCGAAGCCAGTGGTGAAGATCGCGCGATTATCGCCGCAGAGAGCGCAATCAAGTGCCCACTGTTGGAAGATGTGAATCTTCAGGGCGCCAAAGGTATCCTGGTCAATATCACCAGTGGTTATGACCTTACCCTGGGTGAATTTGAAGATGTGGGTAATATTATCCGCGACTTCTCTGACGAAGATGCCACCGTTATTGTCGGTAGTGTATTTGATCCAGAGCTCACTGATAGCCTGCGTGTAACAGTGGTTGCCACCGGCCTTCAAGAGCCAGGTGAGAAGCGCCCGCCAATGAGCGTAGTAGTGGATAACCCACCGCGCACCTCACGTGGCGAGGTGGACTACGACAGTCTGGTTAAGCCAACTGTTACTCGTCGTGGTCAGGGCGCTGGACAATCCACTGCTCGCAAGATGGATCTGCAAGCTGATCCAGAGCTCGATTATCTCGACGTTCCAGCCTTTTTGCGCAAGCAAGCGGACTGATAAAAGCGCTAGAAACCGTGCCCTCTGTCACCTTCGCCTCAGATTTAAAATCTTGGTGATAGGGGGTATCTCTGGTAATATCCCGACCTTTCCGCAAGAGAGTTTGGGCATGATAAAGCAGCGCACGTTAAAAAACGTGATACGTGCAACTGGCGTGGGTCTCCACTCCGGCGACAAGGTCTACCTGACCCTGCACCCTGCTGAACCGGATACGGGCATTGTCTTTCGCCGTACCGATCTCGATCCCGTTGTTGAAATTGAAGCTAAAGCTGAAAATGTCGGCGACACCAAGCTGTCCACTACCCTAATGAATGGCGATGTGCGCGTTAGCACCGTCGAACATTTAATGTCGGCTTTTGCCGGACTGGGAATCGATAATCTGATTGTCGATGTCTCCGGCCCTGAAGTTCCGATTATGGATGGCAGCGCCAGCCCCTTTGTATTCTTGCTGCAATCAGCGGGTATCCGCGAGCAGGACGCAGCTAAGAAATTTATTCGCGTGACTCGAGATGTCACCATTCAGCAGGATGACAAGGCAGTTACCTTTAAGCCTTTTGACGGCTTTAAAGTGAATTTCGAAATTGATTTTGATCACCCAGTGTTTAAAACTCAGGTCCTGACCGCCAGCGTTGATTTTTCCAGCACCTCATTTGTAAAAGAAGTCAGCCGTGCACGCACCTTTGGTTTTATGCACGAGTTTGAATACTTGCGCTCCGTGGGTCTGGCTCGCGGTGGCAGCTTTGAAAACGCCATCGTGGTGGATGATCTGAAGATATTGAATGAAGATGGCCTGCGCTACGAAGATGAATTTGTAAAACATAAAATTCTCGATGCCATCGGCGATCTCTATCTTTTGGGCAATAGCCTAATCGGTGAATTTAGCGCCCATAAATCCGGCCATGCACTCAACAATACCGCGCTTCGAGCACTGATTGCAGACACCGATGCCTGGGAGGTTGTGACATTTGTCGACAATCCAGAAGATGTGCCGATTAAGTATATGAAAGCGAGCTAGATCTTTATTTAGGTCAGTAGGTAAGTAGACATTCAAACCAAGCGTTAATAGACAGCAGAAACCAGAGAGCGGGTTATCAAGCGACAGTGAAAATCATTCTGATCAGCAATCGGGCCGAAAAAGTCCGCACCCTGAGCCTCAATAGTTGGGCCAAAGGACTGCTGTCTGTCTTATTGCTGGGTATACCGGTCGCCACTGGCACCCTCTTAGGCGTCAAAATCGCCGACGGTCGCTGGGAACTCCTCGTCGAAAATAATATTAGTGAGATGCAGCATGAGCTGGTCCTGCAGCAGCAGGAAGTCGACAGTGCGCGCGATGAAGCCAGTCGCACCCTAACTGCGATGACCGTCAAACTGGCCGACATGCGCTCGCGTCTGATTCGTCTCGATGCGCTGGGTGAAAGACTGACGCAGATTGCCCGCCTTGAAGATGGTGAATTTAATTTCTCCGACACGCCTGGCATTGGTGGCCCAGAGGGTTCGCCGCTGCAGCGCAGTATTAGTGCAATCAGTGTGCAGCCAGAGTTAACTGCGATATTTGACAAGCTAGACCGGAAGCTTGAAAACCGAGAATCACAGTTGCAGATACTCACCTCCATGATGTCCGACAGCAGGCTTAAGAAAGAACAGACTGTTGCTGGCAGGCCTATCACTAAAGGCTGGATGTCTTCCTCATATGGCATGCGCTCAGATCCGTTTCACGGTGAACAGCGCTGGCATGCAGGCGTTGATTTTGCCGGTAAAAAAGGATCAGAAATAGTTGCCGTCGCGTCCGGCGTAGTGACCTGGTCGGGCAAACGCAGCGGTTATGGCGATATGGTCGAGATCAACCATGGCGACGGTTTTGTCACCCGCTACGGGCACAATGATGAGAATCTAGTGACCCTGGGCAGTATAGTTAAAAAAGGCCAACAAATTGCTCGCATGGGCAGCTCCGGTCGTTCCACTGGCCCTCATGTCCACTTCGAAGTGTTTAAAAACGGTCGCACCGTCGATCCTGCAAGCTATATCCACAAGACTCACCGCTAATTCCTCTTTACTCTTTCAGTAAGGCCCCTGCACACGGCGTAAAGCCCTAAGCACAATCGGTCTACACTGTAGTTATCTATTCCTTTTGAAGTCTCCTTATCTATCGATGGAAAAAATGTAATGTTCGCGAATATGTTTAAGAAAGTTTTCGGCTCCAAGAATGACCGAGAAATACGCAAATTAGGCAAAACAGTTGTTCAGATCAATCAGCTAGAAGCCGGTTTAGCCGCGCTCAGTGATGCCGATCTGAAGGCAGAAACTCTCCGTCTGAGGGGCAAACTTGAAGACGGCAGCAGTCTGGATCAGCTTTTGCCCGAAGCCTTTGCCCTGGTCCGTGAGACCTCCAACAGAGTCATGGGCATGCGTCACTTTGATGTGCAGATGATCGGTGGCATGGCACTGCATCAGGGTCGCATTGCAGAGATGCGCACCGGTGAAGGTAAAACCTTGGTGGCCACATTGGCCGCCTATTTGAATGCACTGCCGGCCAACGGTGTGCACGTGATCACGGTGAATGATTATCTCGCCCGTCGCGATGCCCAGTGGATGGCGCCGCTGTATCAGGCTCTGGGACTCTCGGTTGGCGTGATTCAGTCCTATCAGGGACCAGACAGCCCCAACTCTTTTCTTATGGATCAGGGTGATGAGACATTGCGTCCCAGTAGTCGTCGCGAAGCCTATGCCGCGGATATCACCTATGGCACCAACAATGAATTTGGTTTTGACTACTTGCGCGACAATATGGCCCTGCGTCAGGATGATAAATCCCAGCGCGGGCTAAGCTTTGCCATAGTCGATGAAGTAGATTCGATCCTGATCGATGAAGCGCGCACGCCACTGGTTATCTCCGGCGCCGCTCAAGATAGTTCCTCTCTCTACCGCAGCGTCAACGCCCTAACTCTGAAACTGGCGTCGGGCACTGAAGAAGAGCCGGGTGATTTTATTGTCGATGAAAAGACCCGCTCAGTAGAACTTTCGGAAGACGGCTTTCAGAAAGTGGAAGATATCCTGATAAAAGAGGGATTACTCACTGCTGACGAGAGTCTCTATCAGGCGGCTAATTTGGGTCTACTGCATCATGTGCACTCGGCACTGCGTGCACAGAACCTGTTTCAGCGCGATGTTGAATATATTGTTGAAGATAACCAAGCAGTATTGATTGATGAGCACACCGGCCGCACCATGCCTGGCCGTCGTCTATCTGAGGGTTTGCATCAGGCGATTGAAGCCAAAGAAGGGCTCAATATTCAGCAAGAGAGCCAGACTCTGGCCTCCACCACTTTCCAGAATTACTTCCGCCTCTACGAAAAGCTCGCCGGCATGACCGGTACTGCCGACACCGAAGCCTTCGAATTCCAACAGATCTACGGTCTAGAGGTGATGGTTATCCCGACCAATGTTGAGGTAAAACGCCAAGATCTCAATGACTTAGTGTTTTTAACTCAGGAAGAAAAGTTTGAAGCGGTGATCGAAGATATCGCCGATATCACCAAAAAAGGTGCGCCCGTGTTAGTCGGCACCGCATCGGTTGAAACCTCAGAGCTACTCTCCCAGATGCTCAAAAAAGCGGGGGTTAAGCACAATGTGCTTAACGCCAAGCAGCACGAGCGTGAAGCCAATATTATTGTCGAAGCGGGACGCCCTGGAGCGGTCACCATCGCCACTAATATGGCTGGTCGCGGTACCGATATTGTGCTCGGCGGCAATGTAGAAGCCGAGATCAAAGAGCTGGATAACCCCAGTGAAACTCGATTGGCAATTCTTCGATCTGAGTGGCAAGAGCGTCATAAGACCGTGATCGACGCCGGCGGTCTGCACATAGTTGCCACCGAACGTCACGAGTCACGTCGTATTGATAATCAGCTGCGCGGTCGCTCCGGTCGTCAGGGTGATCCCGGCGTATCAAGGTTCTATCTGTCCCTCGAAGATCCATTGATGCGTTTATTCGCCTCCGACCGAATTAAAAACATGATGCGCTCCATGGGCATGGAACACGGCGAGTCTATAGAGCACAGCATGGTCACCAATGCCATTGTTAAAGCTCAGCGCAAAGTCGAAGGTCGCAACTTTGATATTCGTAAGCATTTGCTGGAATACGACGATGTGGCCAATGACCAGCGTCAGGTGATCTATCAGCAGCGCAACGATCTGCTTGAAGATGGCGATATCTCCGACGTGATTACCGCAGTTCGTGAGGATGTAGTGACCCAGTCTATGGAGATGTTTATTCCGCCCCAGAGTCTCGAAGAACAGTGGGATATCGAAGGCTTGGAAAAATCTCTGCACACAGACTTCACACTGCAGCTGCCGATAGCGCAGTGGCTTGAAGAAGACAGTCGTCTCGATGAAGAGACTCTTCGCGCGCGGGTTATTGAGCTGGTGCAAGAGGATTATCAGACACGCTACGCCGATGTTGGCGCACAGATGCGTGAAGTAGAGCGTCAGATTATGCTGCAGGTGCTCGACACCCAGTGGAAAGACCACCTCGCCAATATGGACCAGCTGCGTCAGGGTATTGGTCTGCGCGCCTACGCCCAGAAAAATCCCAAGCAGGAATATAAGCGCGAATCCTTTGCCATGTTCGAAGAACTATTGGCCAATATCAAATATGAAACCATTCGTTTCCTCAGCCATATTCAAGTGGCCAGCGATGAGGATATGCGCAAACTGGAAGCTCAGCGTCGCAAAGAGCAGGAAGGGCGTGAGTATCAGCATGCCCAGTCAGCCAATCTCGCTCAAGAGACGGGTGAAGAGGGCGCACCTACTGCACAGCCGGTTCAACGTCTCGGGCCCAAGGTAGGGCGCAATGATCCCTGCCCCTGCGGTTCCGGCAAAAAGTACAAGCAGTGCCACGGAAAAATTAGTTAATCCCATTTAGAACAGATAGAGATTGGAAATAAAAATGGCTACAGGTAATAAACCTTTTCCACCGATGCATCGAGTTGCCGGGTTCAAACTGGGCACCACCAGTGCCGGAATTAAAACCCCGGGACGCAGTGATTTGGTGGTGATGGAACTGCAGCCCGGCTCTACAGTGGCCGGCGTATTTACCCAAAATGCCTTTTGCGCCGCACCTGTGGTGGTCGCCAAACAACACCTTAGTAGCGCAGCGCCAAGATACCTAGTGACCAATACAGGCAATGCCAATGCCGGCACTGGCGAGCAGGGCATGATTGATGCCCAGGCAAGCTGTATAGTGCTGGCAGAGCTCCAGGGGGTTTCCACAGCTCAGGTGCTACCGTTCTCCACCGGTGTGATTGGTGAGCCACTGCCCATCGAGAAACTTCTCGCAGCACTGCCCGCAGCCGTGGCCGCATTAGATGAAAATACCTGGGCCTCTGCCGCCGAAGGTATCTTAACCACCGATACCCGACCCAAAGGCGCGAGCCTGCAATACCAACCAGACAGCGCCACCGACAAGTTGATTACCATTACGGGCATCACCAAAGGCTCGGGCATGATTAAGCCCAATATGGCCACCATGCTTGGCTATGTGGCCACCGACGCCCAGGTCGATTCGGAACTACTCCAGCGTGCCCTGAGACTGGTAGCGAATAAATCTTTTAACCGCATCACCGTAGACAGCGACACCTCCACCAATGACGCAGTGATCCTGGTGGCCACAGGAGCCAGCGGGATTAATATTGATGAAAGCAATTTCGAACACTTTGTGGCCCAGCTAGAAATCGTCTTTATCGAGCTGGCTCAGTCGATTATTCGCGATGGCGAAGGGGCGAGTAAGTTTGTTTCGGTAGTGGTCGACGGCGCATTGGATTCAGCGGAAGCGCTTAAAGTTGCCTACACCGTTGCCGAATCACCACTGGTAAAAACGGCCCTAGCAGCATCGGACGCCAACTGGGGGCGCATACTTGCCGCTGTCGGCCGTGCCGGAGTCGAGGATCTCGATGTTAGTCGCGTCTCAGTTCGCCTCAATGAGGTGCTAATCGTTGAGGCCGGAGGCCGAGCCGCCAGCTACACCGAAGCCGCAGGCGAAGCGGCCATGGCCCCAGAGGATATTACCATTTACATTTCTCTCAATCGTGGTGCCCCGGAAAAAACCGTCACTGAAACCATCTGGACCACCGACCTGACCTATGAGTATGTGCGCATCAATGCTGAATACCGTACTTAAACGCGTCTTTAGGTTCATACAGTGAAGCGTATTCACGTAGTGGCCGCGATTATTGTCGGTCCAGATCAGCAGATCTTTATCTCACGACGCGGCGAGCATCTTCATCAGGGTGGACTCTGGGAATTTCCCGGTGGCAAAGTGGAAGTCGGCGAAAATCCCGACACCGCTCTGGCCCGAGAACTCTTTGAAGAAATCGATATTCGTGTCACTGCCGCGCAACCTTATATGCAGGTGGAACACGACTATGCGGATAAAAAAGTCTTATTGGATATCTGGCAGATCGATGATTTTTCTGGGGATGCCCGGGGCAAAGAAGGGCAGCAATGTCGCTGGTTGAGTCTGGAACAGTTGTTGGAATCAGTTACCCGACCAGCAGAGGCTGATGATCTATGTTTTCCCGCTGGCAATCAGCCAATTCTTCAGCGTCTTGCTGAACAGGGCCTCAAGACCCCAATATCCAACGGTTAGCAGGGCTTAAGAATCCAATAAATCCGGATCAATCATCCCGGCACTGCGCAACTCTCTCGCTAATTGGTCCGAATCCATGACCTCTGGATCTAGCAGTGCAGCACCTTTAATGGCAAAACTCTCCTGCGCCCAGCCACCAAAATCAATTTGTTGGCAGCGCTGACAACAGAATGGACGAAATGGAAATTTGTCCGTCCACTCAATTTGGGTCTTACAGGTGGGGCAATTTAATTTGGTTGCGCTACTCATTGGCGTTGTTCCTAACTGGCTGAGTGTCTTGTCTACAAAAAATGGTCAAATTTACAGGGGTAAGCTGAGAAGTGTCTGGTGAACTGCAGTCACTCGAGCTGCCAATGTGTCCAGAGGCGCACTATTATCCAACACTATATCAGCGCGTGATAGCTTTTCCTCGCGGGGCATTTGAGCATCGATAATTCGTTGAATTTGATCCGCTTGATTGCCGTCCCGTGCGCAGGCCCGCTCTATTTGCAGCGCTTCCGGCAGATCCACCAGCACGGTCTTGTGCACCAATTGATGCTGGTCGGTTTCAAATAGCAGCGGCGATTCGAGAATCACATAGGGGCTGGTGGCGGCTTTTAACTGCTCGATAATCCAGTCGCGAATAAGGGGATGTAGCAGTGACTCAAGCCAGAGTTTCTGGGCAGGGTCAGTGAAAATAATTTGCCGCAGCGCAGCGCGATCTAAACTGCCATCCGCCTGAATAATCTGGCTGCCAAACTGCGCACTGATGGCCGCTAAGGCTGGCATACCGGGTTCAACTACTGCGCGAGACGCCTGATCCGCATCCACCGTTTCAATGCCGAGCTGACGAAAGGCTTCAGCCACAGTGCTTTTGCCACTGCCAATACCACCGGTCAAGCCGATAATCAGAGAGCTAGAGCTAGAACCAGAGTTAGGGGTGGATACTGTTGATTTCACAATAGAACGCCATAATGGTGGAGCGTAAACACGACTACTTTAAGCGCTGACCCTAAAGTCCAAATACACTTAAATACGAGCCGAGGATCTTATCACCCCAAATTAAAGCAATCCAACCTGCCATGGCTAAAAATGGCCCAAAGGCCATGGGAACCTGCCTCTCTCTGGTATTCATAAGCAGACCTGCAACACCCACCAGAGCACCGACAAAGGTCGACAAAATAATAATTAGCGGCAGCATCTGCCAGCCCATCCAGGCACCCAGAGCGGCGAGTAACTTAAAGTCGCCATAGCCCATGCCCTCTTTGCCCGTTATTAGCTTAAACAGCCAAAATACCGACCACAGGGAAAGATATCCGCCCAACGCGCCAACCACTGCCTCATTTAGCGGAACAAAAGTGCCATTGAGGTTGGCAAATAGACCCAGCCATAGCAGCGGCAGAGTGATTTGATCTGGCAGCAGCTGTTCGCGGAAATCAATCCCGGTAAGGGCAATTAATACCCAGGTAAACATCAGACAGTAGGCCGCCATCAATGACAGACCAAACTGAAAAACAATAAACGCCGTGGCCAGTGCACTGACCAATTCCACCAGAGGATACTGAATTGAAATAGGCGTTGAGCAGGCTTTGCACTTGCCGCGCAAAAGCACATAGCTCACGAGTGGAATATTGTGCCAGGGCTTGATTGGCACGCCACATGAAGGGCAGCGAGATGCAGGTGCCGACAGAGATAAGACCTCTTCGGGCTCTGCGGATTCTTCGGCTAACGCATTAGTCAGGCCAAGAAAATCCTCAGACTCACGGCGCCAGCTGTTTTTTAACTGTTCGGGGAAACGCAGAATCACCACATTGAGAAAACTGCCAATAATTAAACCAAAGGGGAAGGCAGCGATGGCAAGTGCCGTGGCGGATAAAGAGGCGGTAGCGGATAGACCGGTTTCTAAAAGCATAGATTATTCACAGTTGGGGCCCAGCCTGTGAGTCAGCGCCGGGCGGTTTACAGAATTCGTTGAGGGTTTTCCTTGAGAGCTCATTAAGAGCCCATGCAGAGTAATTTAGACCACAACAAACCCAATTAACATTCTATTAGCGCCTGCGAGGTATTAAACCACATTACCTAACTGGAATATTGGCAGATACATAGCGATCATCAGGCCGCCCACCAAAACCCCCAGCACCGACATAATCAGTGGCTCCAGCAGACTGGTCAGATTATCCACTGAGTTGTCTACCAGCTCCTCATAGTGCAGCGCTGCTTTCTCCAGCATTTCGTCCAGCGCCCCAGACTCCTCACCAATCGCAGTCATCTGCTGTAATAATATGGGGAACATCTGTGTTGTCTTGATCGCCATCTGCAGCTGCACACCAGTGGTGACATCATCGCGAACCTTTAAAATCGCATCGTGATAGAGCGCATTACCCGCCGCACCCGCTACCGACTCAAGAGCGTCGACTATAGGCACACCAGCGGCAAAGGTAGTGGCCAGGGTGCGAGCAAAACGCGCCACAACGGAGTTGTAAATAATACCGCCAATAATCGGCAGTTTTAAAGAATAGCGATCCACCTCATAGGCAAACTTCTTTGAGCGAAAACGCACCTCCTTAAAGGCATAGAGCCCGATGCCAACCGCCACTAATATAATCAGCCAATACTCCTGCATCATCTCCGACAGGCCTAGTACAAACAATGTAAAGGCCGGCAGATCAGCGCCAAAGCTACTAAAGGTCTCAGCAAATACAGGGACCACCTTAATCAGCAGGATTGCTGTGACCACCATAGCCACCACCAATACAGCTATAGGGTAGGTGAGGGCTTTTTTAATCTTGGCTTTTAACTGTTCAGTCTTCTCTTTATAGGTCGCCACCCTATCGAGCATGGTCTCCAGGGCACCGGCGGTCTCACCAGAATCCACCAGACTGCAAAATAGGTCATCAAAATAGCGTGGGCTGCGCCGCAGAGCATTGGAAAAACTGCCGCCAGCTGCCACATCGTCGCGGATCTGATGGATCAGTGCCTGCATGGTCGGGTTATCAAAGCCATCGGCGACAATATCGAAAGATTGCACCAGAGGCACCCCAGCTTTCATCATGGTGGCCAGCTGTCGGGTAAACAGCGCTATATCCCCGGGCACAATTTTTTTAGCTTTACTAAATAGCGGTTTGGGTTTTTTCTTGATCGAAGTAGAGATAATCCCCTGCTTGCGCAAATGACCTTTTACCGCCATTAAGCTGTCGGCATTAATCTCCCCCTGAACTTTCTCACCTTTGCGGTTTTTACCGCGATAGATAAACAGCTGGTTTTCGGCAGTCGTAGCCATACCCTTTTTCCTTCCTTGTTATTGTCTACTAATCCTTGGTGATACGATTAGCTTCTTCAATACTAATTAGACCCTGAGCCGCCTTGCGTAAAGCGGATTTGCGCAAGGGCCTAAAACCTTCCTTGATTGCAGCTTCGAGAATATCCAGTGAACTGCCCCCCTGCATAATAATCCGTGAAATGGCCGGACTGATTTTAAGGGTTTCATAAACCCCGACACGGCCTTTATAACCATTGCTACAGAGGGTGCAACCAACTGGCTTATAAACGGTAATCTGTTCCCGGGGAATACCAATATCGTCAAAGCCCTCTTCGGTCAGCACATTGTTAGGAATATCATCGAAGGGCTGGCGGCACTGAGAGCAGAGCTTGCGCCCGAGACGCTGTGCGATAATCAAATTCACCGAGGTCGCCACATTAAATGCTGGCACACCCATATTTAACAATCGGGTCAATGTTTCAGGCGCACTGTTAGTGTGCAATGTCGAAAGCACCAGGTGGCCGGTTTGAGCCGCCTTAATGGAAATCTCCGCCGTCTCAAGATCCCGAATCTCACCCACCATCACCACATCCGGATCCTGGCGCAAAAATGAACGCAGCGCCTCGGCATAGGAGAGTCCGACGCGCATATTGATCTGGGTTTGGTTGATGCCTTCCATATTGATTTCGATAGGGTCCTCAGCCGTGGAGATATTGCGCTCCGTGGTATTGAGAATATTGAGTCCGGTATAGAGAGACTGTCTTGCCACTCCCTGTGGGTCCAGTCACTAGAATCATCCCCTGAGGGCGCGCCAGGGCATCCATATACAGCTGCTTTTGATCGTCCTCATAGCCCAGCGCTTCAATGCCCATCTTGGCACTGCCCGGATCGAGAATCCGCAGTACAATTTTCTCACCAAACTGCAGGGGCAGTGTATTGACTCGAAAGTCGATGGCTTTATCTTTCGATAGCTTTAGTTTCACCCGGCCATCCTGAGGCACACGGCGCTCAGAGATATCCATACGCGACATCACCTTTAACCGTGCTGCCAGACGCGGAGCCAAATTAGCTGGGGGTCGTGACATCTCTTGTAGAATACCGTCGACGCGAAAGCGCACCCGGTATGTTTTTTCATAGGGCTCAAAGTGAATATCTGACGCGCCAAGACGAATCGCATCCAGAAGCATCTTATTCACAAAGCGCACAATCGGCGCATCGTCATCGCCATTGCTATCAGCACCATCTGCGGATTCAGCGCTCTCGTCCACTGCCTCCATATCCAGATCATCCAGATGCACATCATCCATGGTACCCAGAGCCTGGCCTATATCACTGGTGCTGGCGCCTTCCTGCCACTTCTCCAAGGTTTCGCTAATTTCCGAATAGAGTGCCAGCACGGGTTCCACTGCCACGCCGGCCTGAAATTGAATCTCGGTAATTGCCCGCTGGTTAGTCGGATCGGCAATCGCCAAAAATAGACGCTTGCCACGGACCATCAAGGGGATCGCCTGATGCTTTTTTAGCAGCTTGCTGTCCACTACATCGCGAGGGAAATAGTCAGGGTTATGTTTGTCGAGGGCGTAGAGCGGAATACCAAACTCTTTTGAAACAGACTCGCCAATCTGATGTGACGAGAGCAACTGTTTATCGCAGAGATACTGTACCAGAGAGATCTTTTTGGTCTTGGCGCTAGCCGTAGCTTCCTCTATAACCGTGGCAGCGATTAGCTGATCATCCACCAAGCGCTTTGGCAGTCCATGCAGTGCTATCTGGGGCATATTCATATAGCGATCATCCTTAATTAACAGTATTCGTAAGTCTACTGAGCGTTTTTAAGCTATGCCGTGCCAAGTGCCGCAGAACAAAAAATATTTTGTGAACCCCATAACAGTCTATTTAAAAACAGTTGGCATAGCTGGTTGGCCTGCTCTGCAAATGCTACTTCTATGGCAAGTTATGGGTTTTTTTAAGGCAGATATAAAAAGTCTATTTTTGATTAGGGCGGTTTTTAAAAAAATCAGTTTTCAGCTGACAAAAAAAGTCACTAACTGACAGGACGCTGTTTATTCGCGAGATAAAAAAGCGTAAAAATTTAAATTTAAGAAATAAAAAATATTTAAGCTATTGAAAAGTATGATTAATTTAATGTTGGCATAGCAATTGCTATTCCATCCATGTGCAAAGTCATTTGCCAGTTAACTGGAATAACGAATTTTTAATCTAATGGAGAGTAGTTATGAAGACGAATAAAAAGCAAAGTGGTTTTACCCTAATCGAACTGATGATTGTTGTAGCGATTATTGGTATTTTGGCAGCTGTGGCACTGCCTGCTTATCAAGATTACACCGTCCGTGCTAAGGCTTCTGAAGTGGTTTTAGCTGCATCATCTTGTCGAACCTCTGTTACCGAGGCTCTTCAGACTGCAAGTGGCGTTGATGTTAGTGGTATTTTGCCGAATGTATGCGGCACTACCACTAGTAAATATGTCACTTCTCGTTCTGTGAGTGCGAATGGTGTAATAACGGTCGTAGGAAATGCGACTGCTTTGGGTGGTGATACAACAGCAACTGCAAATACTATTACATTGACGCCTATTCAGACTGGTACTACGGCTGTAGTTGGCACTACAGACGGCGGTAAGACTATTGCAAGCTGGAGCTGTGGGCCGGCTGGTACTAATCCAATGCCCTCTAAGTATTTGCTAGGCTCTTGTCAGGGTTAAGAAAATACCTGTAGTCCCTTCCAAGGTATAGATAAAATAAAAAAGGCTCCAGAAGGGGCCTTTTTTACGACATTCTAAAAACTAATCCACCAATCGCATCGACAAATCCACCGCCTGAATATGCTTAGTAATACTCCCAGATGAAATAAAGTCCACCGCCCCATGGCTATAAGCATTGATTTTCTCTTCGGTAATATCCCCCGACACTTCTATCTTAGTTTCGCCCAAGTCTATAGATGACAGCGCCTCTATATCCGCCGGTGAGAAGTTATCTAACATCACCACATCGGCTTTGGCAGCCAGTGCCTGATGCAGTTCAGCCAGCGTTTCCACCTCAACTTCCACCAGCTTATCCGCGGCGATCTCACGGGCTTTGGCTATAGCTTGGCCGATCCCACCGCAGGCGGCTATATGATTCTCTTTGATCAGGAAAGCATCATAGAGACCAATGCGATGATTTTGGCATCCGCCCACGGCAGCGGCATACTTTTGTGCCAGACGCAGGCCGGGAATGGTTTTGCGGGTATCAAGTATTTTAATCTGGCTATTGGCACTGTTTAAACTGATATCAGCATATTGCCGGGCAGTGGTGGCGGTGGCGGACAGAGTCTGCAAAAAATTCAGCGCGGCGCGTTCCCCGGTGAGCAGCACTCGAGTATTGCCGTGCAGGGTAAACAGTTTTTGATTGGGACTCACGCTGTCCCCTTCGTTGATATGCCATTCGATCTGCGTGCTCTCTAAGGGCTCATCTGTCTGCTTGGCTGTTGCACTTGTCTGCGTGGCTGTTGCACTGTCTAACTGGCGAAAAACTTCATCCACCCAGGGGCGTCCGCAAATCACCGCCTGATCACGACTGATCACCAAGGCGCTGGCGCGTTGCTGTTGCGGGATTAGCTGGGCAGTAATATCGCCGCTGCCAATATCCTCTTCAAGGGCACGGGCTACGCAGCGGGGAATGTCCGAGAGAATGTCGTCGGATACAGCGGGTAATTGCGCCTGTTTGGTGCTGGCCATTAGCTTCTCAATAGTCTGTTTTAAGGTGGCATTGTCTGTGTCTTGAGACCTTGAGTAGTAGGCCCAGTGACGCCGGGCGAAATTATAGCAGCATTGATTGAGGACATATTCAGTGTGGGGAAAATTTAGCCGGGGTTTTTTTATGTGAACTGGTTCAAAAAGGTCCATACTTGAACGGTTAAATAGTTGATTATTCGCTNNTAAGGATGGCAGGTAATGAGTAAGGGATCTCATCAATCACAGCAACAGCTCCTAAAGATGTTGAGGCAACAATGCCAGCAACATCTAACTGATGCCTTCGATAAATTTCAGCCAATCTCTGCCGCCAGACTAACCGCCCTGGCGGAAAATGCGCCCAGCAACCGTCTACAAACTCTCTACTTGGATACTCAGCGCCAGCTGCGCCTTTACTCTGCTGAAATTGAGCGGCGCGCCATCGACAGCGCGCTTAAGCCGCTTTGGCTATCTGATTTTGTACAGTCCGATCTTGCAATGGATATCAGTGATCGGACAGCAGAGTTTATGGGCTCCGGGGACAGTGCAGTGCCTAATTCCGCAGATAAAAATGCGAAGCCCAAGGGGCGCTCACAACGGGACGCCGGTGACAGTCTAACGTTACTCGAGCATGATGACCTCGAAGTGATGATTGCCTTAGATTATAGTTCCAGTTCTGTGCGCGAAGCGCTGGGTAGCGAGCTCTATGAGCTGGAGGGGCGTTTTAAATCACTCTTTATTAACAGCGCTAATAGCGTTAGCGCAATGCCAATGTCACCGGATACCTTGCTCGAGGCATTTGCCAATGCCCTAGATGATGACTTGATCGCCCTTGAGGTGCAGTTGGAATTGGTAAAGATCTTTGCGGAGGTCTGCTTTGACCAATCCTATGGCGAGATGCTCTGTCTGGTGATAGATCAGCTTGCAGAGGCCGGCTTTGAGTTAGTTGAAAGTGCTGGGACTGATCAGAGTTCACTGCGTCCGAGTGCCGCATCTAAAAAGTCTCAGGTGATCAGCGCTGAAGCCAATAGAGGTAGTTCAAAAACTGCTGACCACTTAGAGCCCCAGCTTGTGGATAGACAGCTTGGGGCTAACCCAGATCTGATCAATTCCAAGCAGTCACTTCAAGCCCAAGGTGTGGAAGAGCAGGCCTCTTCTTATGAGGATAAGCCTCTAATTGCCAATACTCGTATCCAAACTGAATTACTGGCGAAAATTAGTTCGATGCTGGAAAACGCTGAGGAAAATGCTGAGGCGGACGCGAGACTTAAAATATCTTCGCAAGGCAATGTGTCTGGTAGTTTGCCGGGTAGGGCAACATCCAGCCAGACAGCAACGCGGCCCCCCTGTATGGACAAGCCTCAACTCTTTGCTGAAATTAATAAACATATTAACCATCTAGTAAGACACCACAGCGAACTGGCTAGCAATGGCCAGATTACCCGAGATCTGGCTGCGGCGATTAAGCAGTTGGGCACAGATGGGAGAAGTGGGCAGGGTGAAAGGGATAAAAAGGGTAAAAACGATAAAGAGCATGGCGAAGATAAGGGCTGTGGCCGTTTGCATCGCAATGACGTCAGTGTTTTTCAAGTAGTGGAAAATACCTTTGCCAGTTTTGGCGAATCCATGGTGGTGGCGCCTGAAGTACGTCAGGTGATCAATCGCTGTGAGATTCCGATGCTCAAGTTGGCGCTGCAAAAGCCAGTGCTCTTTGAGCAGGAAAATCATCCAATTAGGCGGCTGTTTAATGAGATGGCCAAATATGCCATAGGTTTAGAACAGGGTGATTGCGAAGATAATAAAATTTATCAGCAGATGCTCAAACTCGCCGAGACCATGAGCGCGGACTCTTTTGAAGAGCGTAACCTACCGCTAATGCTCAGCGAATTCATGAGTATTATTGATCGTGACAAACGGGTGACCTCTCTCTGAAAAGCATGAAATTGAGCGGGTGGCGGCGCGTGAAAAGGTCAACTGGGCGCGCACCCGAGTTGAGGAGGAAGTGGCCAAACGCATGCTGGGCAAAAACCATGCTCAGGGGATTATTGATTTTGTTCAGCGCAGCTGGTGTCTGGTGCTGCATATGGCGCATCAGCAAAAGGGCGAAGTTAGCAGCGACTGGCAGGTGGCGCTTGAGCTGTTGGATAACCTGCTCTATTTGGCCGGTCGCCCGGCCAGTGAAAAAGACTTTAAATATCGCCGAGAGTTAATTAAACATCTGGATCTGTGGCTCGGGCATATTTCCACTGATATAGCGCAGCGCAGTCTACAGATCGAGCAGCTCAGTGATGCCTTGGGGCTCACTCCCGAATCACCGCACTCGGCTAAAATCACCGAAATTGCCCCAGCGGCAAAAAAGTGGGCCGATAAATTAGTGAAAAAATACCGCACTGGCAATGAGGCCGAAAATTCAGTGGTGGGGCAGGTTAAGCAGGTGTTGATGTCGGCGGTGAAAACTGAACTGCCGGGTAAGAATATTGCTCAGGCGGTGCACGCGGCTGAGGCTATAGACAAGGATGCCCAGCGTCGTCTTGCGGCGATGAAAACCGGTTGTTGGATCGAGTTGGGGGGTGATATCAAAGCTCACAAGCGGGGCAAACTGGCTGGGATCGTTGGGCCCTCGTGGAAGTATGTATTTGTCGACAATCAGGGCAAACTAATTGCCGAGCGCGACAGAGTGCGCTTGGCGGTAGATATTTTGAATGGTACTGTCACGGTGCTAGATAATTCTTATCTTTTTGATAAAGCCATTAAACAAGCAATCACGTAAATTAAAGGATTGCCCGTCGCGAGCTAGTAGATCGCCTCTTATGCAGATAGAAAACGGTTGGCTCAGTTGTGCCACGCAAATGCCTTCACCCAATACTGATCAGCGCCCCCAGGTTGCGGATATCAGCCTGCTGGTGATCCATAATATTAGCTTGCCACCGAATCAGTTTGGCGGCGGTCATATTGGCGAATTCTTTAGCAATCGTCTGGACCCCAAGGCAGATGAGTATTTTGCCGAGATCTGCCATCTCAAAGTCTCCTCCCATCTGCTGATTGATCGTCATGGCAAGATCACCCAGTTTGCCGGTTTTAGTCAACGGGCCTGGCATGCGGGGGTGTCGCAGTTTGAGGAGCGCTTTAACTGCAATGATTTTTCCATTGGCATTGAAATGGAAGGCGCTGACCATATTCCCTACACTGAGGTTCAGTATCAGGTGCTGGCTGAAGTCAGCAACGTACTGCTGAAAACCTACCCGTTAATCAAAGCGGATCGTATTGTCGGTCACAGTGATATTGCGCCTGGGCGCAAAACTGATCCTGGGCAAGCATTTCAGTGGGATCACTACAAACAACTGCTCGGTTAAGCCAGTACCGTTGCAAATACAGAGGTAAAGAGTGCACTTTTTAATTATTTTGATCGCTATTGCAGTATTGGAAAGCAATGGACAGTTGGCCTTTATTCAGCGTGATATGTGGGTGCAGAAGTGGCACGGGGCGCTGGTCAAGCTAGGCTCTTCGAGACTGCCCACACTGCACAATAATTCGCAGCTACGGGTCTTGGTCTTCGTGTTAGTTCCAGTGGCGGCTTTGCAATTAGTGCTCTGGTACCTGGGTAGCGGCATACTAGGTTTTTTAGCTGAGCTGGCGGTCTTGCTCTACTGCTTGGGCCGTGGCGATCTCAGTGCTCAGATTAGCGTGCTGCAGTCAGATATTCAGCGCAATGACCTGCAGGCCGCATTTCACGATGCAGCGGTCTTTAATATTGGTCATCGGGCCGTTTCAGCCGAGAGTGCTGGTGGGCTGTTCCGCGAACTGGCCGCAACATTGCCTTACCGAATGTTTGAGCGCAGCTTTGCAGTGGTGTTCTGGTTCTTTTTTCTCGGCGCGCCAGTGGCTTTAGCTTACCGCTTATTGGCACTGCATGGTGATATGCAGTTGCAGACGGCAGATATTCAGATAGAGCAAGGGATTGAAGAAGATGCCGCTGAAGTGCTGGAATCCGACAGGCCAGATGAGGCCAATAAACTGCTCTGGTATCTGGAGTGGATCCCAGTCCGAGTTCTAGCTCTGACTCTGGGATTAATGGGCGACTTTTCCAAGGCCACCGCGCCTCTCAAAGAGTTAGTTTTTTGCGCAAAAACCTCCACCGCTGATGTCTTGCGTCGCTGTGTTTTCGGTGCGCTAAATAACCAAACAGCCAATCCCAGCGAGACGTACGAACAGGAGAGGGAAGAGGCCAACTCGGTGGTTGATGAAGCCGCTAAGCTCTCCCAGATAGGAGAGATTGTCGCGCTATTTAGACGCTCAATGACGGGTTGGTTGGTGGCGATTGCGCTGCTTGTGTTAACCAGCTAACTCTCTTATTAGATACCTGCTTATGGGGCTAACGAGACTCTTCCTCTTGATTCCAGGGTGCCACTTTAAGCAGTAGCAGCATGCCTGGAATCGCCAGCGCCGTGCAGATATAGAAGAAACTTTCCCAGCCCACACCCTCGACAATAATGCCCGTAAAGGAGCTGGCTACGGTGCGCGGTACTGCAGTCAGGGCGGTAAATAGTGCCAGCTGTGTGGCGGCAAAAGCCGGGTGTGTAGAGCGCGCCATAAAGGCGACAAAAGCGGCAGTGCCAAGACCTACGCCGAGATACTCAAAGCTAATCACCAGTCCCAGCAACCAGAGTCCCTCCCCCACTCTGGCGAGCAGGGCAAAGCCGAGAATCGATACAATCTGCACTAAACCAAATAGCCATAGGGCTCTATTGATACCGATCTTAAGCATCAAGATGCCGCCTAAAATACCGCCGACAATCATTGGCCAGAGGGCCGCATTCTTGGCGATCAAACCGATCTCAGTCATGGTAAAGCCCATATCCAAATAAAATGGTGTCGCCAGTGCCGTGGCCATGCTGTCACCCAGTTTGTACAGCAGCATAAAGGCGAGAATTAGGCAGGCCTGTTGCACACCCTGGCGAGAGAAAAATTCTTTAAAGGGCTCGATAATGGCTTGATTAAGGGTGGTGGGGTGGCGGGCATCGGTCTTGGGCTCGGCAATGCTCAGGGTCATCAGTACACCGATCAACATAAAGGCCGCTGTAACCATAAACACGGTTTGCCAGGGCAGGCTGTCCGCCAGTATCAGAGAGAGGGAACCGGGGACTAATGCGGCAATTCTGTAGGCGTTAATGTGGATTGAATTACCCAAACCCAACTCTTGGTCTGGCAGTATCTGACGGCGATAGGCGTCGAGAACAATATCTTGGCTGGCGCTTAAAAAGGCGATTAGTAGGCAGAGCCAGGCGATACTCCAGATATCGGTGTTGGGATTAAAAAATCCCAGAGCCGCAATCGATAGCAGCAGCCCGATCTGAGTTGCCAGCATCCAACCGCGACGCAGACCGCCCCCAAAACCTAGAACAGAACCCAAGCGACTTAATCCCGGTATAGCCAGGCGATAGCGATCAAGCAGTGGTGACCAGAAAAACTTCCAAGTATAGGGCAGTCCAATTAGCGCGAAGAAGCCGATCTCTTTGAGACCCACGCCTTCGGAGCGCAGCCAGGCAGGTACCAGAGAGATCAATAAATACAGCGGCATGCCTGAGGCAAAGCCGGTAAAGATACAGATCAACATACGGCGATTTAAGAGTGCCTGCTGGATACTGGTTGAGTTCATTGAGAGCCTTGTTGTGTCTATTAAATTAGGTACTGCCTGTAAATTAGGTGTTGCCTGGATCTAGGGTTGCCAGCGAAATTGTTTGAGGCTGATACGGCCATTGTTAAACACAATCCCTTCTTCCTGCAGCAGAGCCCGTTGTCGCACACCGCTGTCTGTCTCTGGCCCCAGGCTGATTTTGCCGGCTGCGTTGATTACTCGGTGCCAGGGCAGGGTAGTGTCAGGTGGCAGATTACGCAATATATAGCCTACTTGGCGCGCTCCTCGCGGCAATCCCGCTAAATCACCAAGCTGGCCATAGGTCACCACTTTTCCCTGGGGCACCGCTGCCAGTGCAATGTAGACCCTTTGTTCCCTGGATGGCTCTTTAACCCGCTGAGGCTCTCTATCGCGCTGAGGCTCTTCATCACGCTGAGGCTCTTCATGAGCACAATATTTGTTATTCATGGTCCAAGATTACGCTATTCGCTGCGCTGTTGAAATAGACGAAACTACCCCAATGTACCTAATAGACCGCCCAGACTGGGTGGGTAAAAATGAGATAACGACTGTGCGCTACCTATTTTTGATATTTGTGATTACGCCGGTGCTGGAGATGTGGCTGCTGATAAATGTCGGCGCTCAGATCGGAGCGCTGCCTACTATAGGCCTGGTTCTGCTCACCGCGTTTGTCGGAGTGAATCTGCTGCGCTATCAGGGTTTCGATACATTGTGGCGTGGCCAGCGCAGATTTGCCGAAGGCCAGTTGCCAGCTCAGGAAATCGCCGAGGGTATTATTCTTGCGGTATCCGGTGCCCTGTTGCTAACCCCGGGTTTTGTCACTGATGCTATTGGTTTTGCCGGACTGATTCCCATGGTGCGAGGCGCAGTTGCACGTTTGGTGTTGAGTCGCATGGTGGTCATTGGCGTTGCTATGGGCTCATCAGCCTCAGGTTTTAGCGCCAGTGGCGGCAGAGTCGACCTTTCTGCCTCTGCTGGTTCGGAAAAATCTGACGATATTATCGAAGGGGAGTCCTGGGACGAAAAGTGACTCAATAGCATTAGTCAACAGGGAGGTTTGATCAAACAGGAAAGGTAAAATAATTGCCCTGATCCCTTGAAAAAGAAATCAGGCGCCACCATATGAATCACAAGCGCGGGAATCTGCCCGCAAAAGTAACTTTTGAACACTGTAGATAGATAAATTGGAGAGACAAAGTATGAAAATTCGTCCATTACACGACCGAGTGATCGTTCGTCGCGAGGAAGAAGAAGCAACATCCGCTGGCGGTATCTTGCTGCCAGGTTCTGCGCAGGAGAAGCCTAACCAGGGTGAAGTTATTGCTGTCGGCAATGGCCGCGTTTTGGATAACGGTGATGTGCGCCCGGTTGATGTGAAAGTGGGCGATAAGGTTGTGTTTGGCAAGTATGCCGGACAGGACACCATTGATGTTGAAGGTGAAGAGCTGATTATTCTCAGCGAAACCGATATTAAAGCTGTTATCGAAGCTTAAGCGCTTTTATCAATTAGCTCTTATATAGACAGCGCGTAAAAAAAGCGCTCTTTACAGAATTTTTGTATAACCAGATTTACCAAAGGAATTTAACATGTCAGCTAAAGAAGTGAAGTTTGGCAGCAGTGCTCGCCAAGGTATGTTGGACGGAGTAAACATCCTCGCCAACGCCGTAAAAGTAACTCTAGGTCCCAAAGGCCGCAACGTAGTATTAGACAAATCATTCGGTGCACCGACAGTAACCAAAGATGGTGTATCTGTAGCCAAAGAAATTGAGCTCGCCGATAAGTTTGAAAACATGGGCGCGCAGATGGTTAAAGAAGTGGCTTCAAAAGCCTCTGATGAAGCCGGTGACGGCACCACCACAGCAACTGTGCTAGCTCAGGCTATTATTATCGAAGGCCTGAAGTCAGTGGCTGCCGGTATGAACCCAATGGATCTGAAGCGCGGCATCGACAAAGCCGTAGTGGCTGCTGTGGCTGAAATCGCTGCATTGGCCAAGCCTTGCTCTGAGTCAAAAGAAGTGGCGCAGGTCGGTACTATCTCTGCCAACAGCGATGCACATATCGGTGACATCATTGCTGAAGCCATGGATAAAGTCGGCAAAGAAGGCGTGATCACAGTTGAAGAGGGCACAGGCCTAGAAAATGAGCTGGATATTGTTGAAGGTATGCAGTTCGATCGCGGTTACCTCTCGCCTTACTTTATCAACAACCAAGAGAACATGAGCGCTGAACAAGAGAGCCCATTTATCCTGTTAGCTGATAAGAAAATCTCTAATATTCGCGAGTTGCTGCCACTGCTGGAAAATGTTGCCAAAGCTGGCAAGCCGCTGATGATTATTGCCGAAGACGTTGAAGGTGAAGCTCTGGCCACTCTGGTTGTTAACAACCTTCGCGGCATAGTGAAGGTTTCTGCCTGTAAAGCACCTGGCTTCGGCGATCGTCGCAAAGCAATGCTGGAAGATATCGCCACGTTGACTGGCGGTACAGTGATCTCTGAAGAAGTGGGTCTGGATCTTGAGACTGCTACTCTTGAGCACTTGGGTACAGCTAAGCGCATCACCATGACCAAAGAAGCTACAACTATTGTTGATGGTGCTGGCGATGCCACTGCTATTGGCGCTCGCGTTAAGCAGATCCGTGCGCAAATCGAAGACACTAGCTCAGATTATGACCGTGAGAAATTGCAGGAACGCGTAGCCAAGCTGGCTGGCGGTGTTGCGGTAATCAAGGTTGGTGCGACCACTGAGATGGAAATGAAAGAGAAGAAAGCCCGCGTTGAAGATGCCCTGCACGCAACCCGTGCTGCGGTTGAAGAAGGTGTGGTACCTGGCGGCGGTGTTGCTCTGGTACGTGTACTGCAGAAGATCGCAGACACTGTTGGCGACAACAATGATCAAACTGTGGGTGTGGGCATTGCCCTGCGCGCCATGGAAGCGCCACTGCGTCAGATCGTCGAAAACGCTGGCGGAGAAGGCTCTGTAGTAGTCGACAAAGTTAAGTCAGGCGACGGTAACTATGGTTACAACGCTGCGACTGGCGAATATGGCGATATGATTGCTATGGGTATTCTGGATCCCGCTAAGGTTGCACGTACTGCACTGCAGGCCGCTGCGTCTATCGCTGGCTTGATGATCACCACAGAAGCTATGGTTGCTGATGCACCTAGTGATGCGGCTCCAGCTGCCGGCATGCCAGATATGGGTGGCATGGGCGGAATGGGTGGCATGGGCGGCATGATGTAATCAGGCCTCTCGACCCTTTCTCATAGGTTGTTACACCCTATGTTGTAGGGGGAGCCTCAAAGCGTAAAGAAGAGCCCCGCAGATCGCTGCGGGGCTTTTTTTTGGATAAATATTTTTACTGTTTAAAAAAAGTAACGAAAAAGTGTCAAAAAAACGGCTTTGCAGGCCTAAGGTGATTGCTATTTCGGCGCGCTTCCCCAACAATTGACTTCAGAAAACTAGACGTCCGCAAGGACGCAATTCGTTAAAAAGTTTATTAAAGGAGTTTGTTATGAGCGGTGAGTTAATTGATTTTCTAGTCCGATGGGGTCACGTACTTTTCGGAATCGTCTGGATCGGCATGTTGTACTACTTCAACTTTGTTCAGGGCGGTTACTTTAAAGAAGCCTCTCCAGAAGCTCTGGCCGATGCCAAAGCTAAGTTGGCACCCAGTGCTCTTTGGTGGTTCCGTTGGGGCGCCATGTTGACATTCATAACAGGTCTGTACCTGCTCCACGTTGTCACTGGCAATAGCCAGCTAAACAACTACATTATTGTCGGCGCGCTAATGGGCACACTGATGTTTATCAATGTATGGGCTGTGATCTGGCCTGCACAGAAGATTGCATTGGGTCTGGTTGAAGGCGGTGATAAAGCGGCTGCAGGTGCTAAGGCACTGCTGGCTTCACGCACAAACGTACTGTTCTCTGCACCTATGTTACTGGGCATGCTGGCTGGCCCACATTATGCTGGTCAAGGCTACGGCTCAGCAGTTGGCGGCACTGGCCTAACGGTTATGCTGGTTATCGTTGCGCTGCTCGAAGTCAACGCACTGGCTGGCAAGCAAGGTCCAATGACTACAGTCAAAGGCGTGATTCACTCAAGCCTGGGTCTGACTGCGGTAATGGTTCTGGCGCTTAACCTGCTGTAATAGATCACAGCAATAGATCACAGCAAAGCGTTTTAAAAAGCCGACCTAGTGTCGGCTTTTTTGTGCCTGATGAATTTAGAAATAGGGCTCACTGCCAGTGATAAATAAGCTATTGTGCGGATGTAGGTGGAAATTAATTTGCGTATAATGCAGCAATCTTTCAGAGCTCTTTAGTAGGGCTCTCTAGTAGGTCTATCTAAACAGGATTTTAAAATGACTGAAGAAAAACCCCGAATAAACCCGATTGTTGCCGAACGAGACGATATGATTGGGCGCTCATCGACGTCCACATCCTCGAGCAAAAAAGGCTCTTCTGGGGGCGACGGCAAACGACCTGGGGGCGGTTCTTCTAACGGCTCATCCAATGGCTCCAGTGGCAGTAATATATTGGTGTTTATTATTCTCGTGGCCCTGATTGCCGCCGGGGGTTTTGGCTGGATGCAATTTGCCTCACTGTCCGCCAATCACAGCGATTTGCAGCAGCGCTTTGAATCCCTTGAGTCGCGCCTTAGCAGCACTGATGAATCGGTCACCCAGTCAGGTGCCGCTATGCAGCTGAATATCAGCAAGCAGTCCGACGAACTGAAAAAGCACTGGAGTGAAATTCGTAAACTCTGGGGTGTGACCAACGACATCAACAAAACCAAGATTGATACCAATAAAAAAGATATCGCCTTTTTGGCCAGCAAGCGCACCGCCATTGAGAAATCAATTGCTGAGCTCAGTGCCCGCGTGGATAAAGAAAATCGCAGTCTGACCAATCTCAGCGGCAACTACCTGGCGATCTCGGCAGATATAGACGCGGTTAATGCCAGCCTCCGCAAACTGTCCGACAAAGTGACCAATCTGCAGTCTTCACTGACCAATATTGATCGCCAGCTCAAGGCCAATGCCGAGGGTATTGAGTCCATGGATGCATTCCGTCGCCAAACTAACCAGAAAATTTACGCTCTCGAAAAACGATCATCTGCGTCAGTTTCGGCACCAGCACCAGCTGCAAACGTCGTGACTCAGCCCAGCCAATAAATAACAGAGACCAAAATCAGCATGACTATTATCCGCCAACAAGACCTTATCGACAGCGTTGCAGACGCGCTGCAATACATATCTTATTACCATCCAGTTGATTTTATTCAGGCGGTAAAAAAGGCCTATGACCGTGAAGAGTCAAAAGCGGCAAAAGACGCCATGGCCCAGATTCTGGTGAACTCGCGTATGTGTGCCATGGGTCATCGGCCTATCTGTCAGGATACGGGCATAGTTACAGTCTTTGTTCGAGTGGGTATGAATGTCCAGTGGCAGGGGGATATGAGCCTCACTGACATGATCAACCAAGGCGTGCGTCAAGCCTATACTCATCCAGACAATGTTCTGCGCGCGTCGATTCTCAGCGATCCCGATGGTGCGCGTAAAAATACCGGCGACAATACTCCGGCAGTGATTCACTACGAAATAGTCCCGGGGGATAAAGTCTCCATTGACGTCGCAGCCAAAGGCGGCGGTTCCGAGGCGAAATCGAAGTTTGCCATGCTCAACCCGTCAGACTCAGTGGTCGACTGGGTGCTTAAAATGGTCCCCACTATGGGCGCCGGCTGGTGTCCTCCGGGAATATTGGGTATTGGTCTTGGCGGCACGGCTGAAAAAGCCATGTTAATGGCCAAGGAATCTCTGCTTGAGCATATAGATATCGCCGAGCTCCAGGCGCGAGGTGCAAGCAATCGCAATGAAGAACTGCGTCTTGACCTGTTTGACAAGGTTAATGCGCTGGGCATTGGCGCTCAGGGCCTCGGTGGACTGACCACGGTATTGGATATTAAGGTTAAAGACTATCCCTCTCATGCGGCCAATAAAGCCGTGGCGATTATTCCCAACTGTGCGGCTACCCGCCATGTCCACTTTGATCTGGATGGCAGCGGTCCAGCGCAACTGGATCCACCGAATTTGGACGATTGGCCAGAGATTACCTTGGAAGCTGACGAATCAGTGCGCCGGGTAAATCTCAACGAAGTCACTCAAGAGGATATTGCCACCTGGAAGCCTGGCGACACATTATTGCTCTCGGGCAAGATGTTGACCGGACGCGATGCGGCACACAAGAAAATGACCGACATTCTTGCCACTGGCGAAAAGCTCCCAGTGGACTTAACTGATCGTTTTATCTACTACGTGGGCCCAGTTGATCCAGTGCGTGAAGAGGCGGTTGGCCCTGCAGGCCCGACTACAGCCACGCGCATGGATAAGTTTACCCGCACCATGCTCGAGGAAACTGGGTTAATGGGCATGATTGGTAAGGCCGAACGCGGGCAGATCGGTATAGATGCGATTCGTGACAATCAGGCTGTTTATTTGATTGCTGTGGGTGGCGCAGCCTATCTAGTGTCCAAGGCGATTACCAATGCCGAAGTTGTGGCCTTTCCAGAGTTGGGAATGGAGGCGATTTACGAGTTCGAAGTCAAAGATATGCCGGTCACCGTGGCGGTTGATACCCAGGGTGAATCCGTGCATCGCATAGGACCACAAATATGGCAGGCAAAAATTGAGGAAAAAACCCTAAACTTGGTTTAGTCTTAAGTGAGTGGTTGATACAGCTCCTGTGGCTTAGTAAATAGACTAGGTACATAGGGTCGATTAGCTATCTAAGCCACCTTAGCTAGATTGATAAGGCAGGTAAGACTTGGCCTTCATCAAAGGGTGACCGCGAAAATTGTTTCGCAATTACAACAAACATTTTTTAGTTTACAGGGAAATAATATGAAATCTGCAAAGGGATTATTGGGAGCAATGACACTGGTTGTAGCAGGGGCAGCAACTGCCGCTGATGACTGGTATCTGGGAGTAACGGCGGGACACTATGACCTAGATGGCGAACGCGCCATTGTCGAAGACCACAACAGCGTGACAGCAGGTGTGCAGGTGGGTAAATACGTCTCCGACACATTGGCACTGGAGTTGGGTTATGGCGCCAATGCCGGACACGATGATTTTGATGTGTTGTCATTAAATGGCTTGCTCTGGTTAAATAATAGCGATGCCACTAACTGGCGTCCCTATGTCTTATTCGGCCTTAATCAGTACGACTTTCAAGATGCCTCAAATCTAGTGCTAGATCATGACGATCGCTCCACCCAGATTATGGTGGGCGTCGGTATGGGCACACGGTTTGATTACGGCCTCGAGTTTCGTGCTGATCTCCGAGGTATGGGAGGTCATGATGAAGATGGTGAAGATGTCGGTGTGCAGTTCTCGTTGAATAAAGTCTTTGGCAGCAAGTCAGTTGCTCCTGCAAGAGTTGCAGCGCCGGTTGTCTCTCAGGCCATAGCAGAACCCGAAGTTGAGGTGGAGCAAGAGCCAGAGCAAGAGGTTCGCACTATCACCGTGCGATTAAATGTTGAATTTGAATTTAATAAAGACACTGTGTTGGCCGTCTACGGCGATCAGTTAGATGCCATTGCCGCTGCCATGAAAGCTCAGGACGATATTGATCTGGTGCTCGAGGGGCACACCGATAGCCGCGGGGCTGACCAGTACAATATGAGCCTGTCTGATCGTCGCGCTAAAGCAGTCAAAGCCAAGTTAGTCGAGGATTACGGTATTCCTGCCGCGCGTATCAGCGCAGTGGGCTACGGTGAAACTCAGCCCATAGCGACTAATGAAACTGACGAAGGCCGCGCACGCAATCGCCGTGTAGTGGGTGAGATGTCTTTTTCTGAGGTCTACAACTTTTAATCCGAGTTGGCTCTAGTATTAAAAACGGCGCTGCTATCAGCGCCGTTTTTTTATGCATAAAAAATCATTGTGATGGATAATGAAGGTCGGTAAATTGGAGAGGATGAAAAATGGACAATACATTCTACTGGCACGACTACGAAACCTTTGGTATCAATCCATCCATCGACAGGCCCAGCCAGTTCGCAGGTCTGCGCACTGACTTTGATTTAAACCCCATTGGCGAACCTCTGGTTATCTACTGCCAACCTCAGCCGGATCTGCTGCCTGCGCCCCAGGCCTGTTTAGTCACCGGTATTACCCCTCAGCACGCGCTCAAGGAAGGCCTTAGCGAACCCGCGTTTATCGAGGCGATCCATCAGCAGATGTCGCGCCCCAACACCTGCAGTGTTGGTTACAACAGTATTCGCTTTGATGATGAGGTGACCCGTTACACCCTCTATAGAAATTTTTATGATCCCTATCAGCGGGAGTGGAAAAACGGTAACTCGCGCTGGGATATTATCGACATGCTGCGCCTCTGCCGGGCGCTGCGCCCCGAGGGCATTGAGTGGCCAGACCATGAACCCGGTCGACCCAGCTTTAGGTTGGAAGATCTGACTGCCGCCAATGGCTTGGCTCACGAAGCCGCCCACGATGCACTCTCAGATGTCACCGCGACTATTGCTATGGCTAAGCTGGTAAAGGATAAGCAACCGCGACTATTTGACTATGCACTGCAAAATCGCGGTAAAAAACAAGTCGCCGCAATGCTCGATTTAAAGGCCCGTAAACCGTTTTTTCATATCTCCGGCATGCTTGCCAAAGAACAGTTGTATGGCGCACTGATGATGCCATTGGCGCAGCACCCAACCAATAGCAATGGCATTATCTGCTTCGATCTCTCCGCCGACCCAGAGGCGCTGGTCAGTCTCAATGAACATCAGATTCGGGATCGCGTATTTACCGCCAGCGCTGATTTACCGGAAGGTGCAGAGCGGATTCCTCTCAAAGTCATTCATATTAATAAGGCACCGGTAGTGACCACCCATAAGCTAGTGGACACCGCCACAGCCAAACGTCTGGATATTGACCTTGAGCGCTGCGAGCGCAACTGGCAGCGTCTAAGTAGTATGGATCTGAGTGACAAGCTGCAGCTGGTATTTCGCGAGCAAAAATTCCCGCCCAAATCTGACGCCGAGCAACAGCTCTACGGCGGTTTCTTGCCAAACCAAGATAAGGGCCTGCTGGATGATGTGCGGCGCGCCACGGCGAGTGACTTTAGTCAGCAACAATTCTATTTTGCCGATCAGCGTTATAACCAATTACTGTTTAGCTATCGCGCGCGTTATTTCCCTGAGTCTCTGAGCGCTGAAGAGCAGCAGACCTGGCTCGAGAGCTGTCGTTGGCGCCTCACTGATGAGCAGTCCGGTTACCTAACTCTGCAGCAAAACCGCGAGACCTTGGACCAATTGCTTGCTGATACCAGCCTCAGTGATCACCAGCGGGGTGTGCTCCAGGCATTGGAGAGTTGGAGCGCGTCGGTGACACAACAGTTTGGACTTTAGTTTGGCGGGTAAACTGAACTGCAGTTGTAATTGAGAAGCACCCGCAAACAGGCTAGAATCCGCCAACTAAATTGCCCCGAGGTACCGCGTGAATTTTACCGGCGCGCATATACTTTCCATCAGCCAATTTCAGCGGCAGGATGTTGAGCAGATTTTCTCTGTAGCAGATCGAATGGAACCCTATGCACTGCGCAAAAGGGTTACCCGTGTGCTTGAAGGCGCAATTCTCGGCAATATGTTTTTTGAAGCCAGTACTAGAACCCGGGTGAGTTTTGGCTCGGCGTTTAATCTGCTTGGCGGCGAAGTGCGGGAGACCGCAGGATTTGAAAGTTCGGCACTGGTTAAGGGGGAATCACTCCAGGACACCGCTAGGGTATTGTCCGGTTTTAGCGATGTTATCTGCATGCGTCATCCCCAGGAAGGTTCCGTGGCTGACTTTGCCAGCGCCAGTCGAGTGCCGGTAATGAACGGTGGCGACGGTGCCAATGAACATCCCACTCAGGCCCTACTTGATCTCTATACCATCGGACGTGAATTGCAGGCCAAAGGCCGGGCTATTGATGGCTTGAGAATTGCCATGATTGGCGACCTGCGCCATGGTCGCACCGTGCACTCCCTGAGCAAACTGCTCAGTCTCTACAGCAATATTCAAGTCATGCTGATCTCGCCAAAAGAACTGGCTCTGCCAGGGGCGATTATTGAGCAGATGCGCAGCGCCGGTGTCACAGTCACGGTCTCCGATGAACTGAACAACAGCATAGCCAATGTAGATATTGTCTACTCCACGCGAATTCAAGAAGAGCGTTTTACCAGCAAAGCCGAAGCGGATTTATACCGTGGCAAGTTTCGCCTTAATCAGGCGATCTATACCAAGCACTGCGAGCCAAATACGGTGATCATGCACCCACTGCCAAGAGACTCGCGCAGTGATGCCAACGAACTCGACAGTGATCTGGATAATAATCCCAATCTAGCGATTTTCCGACAGACCGATAATGGCCTGCTGATTCGTATGGCGCTGTTTGCACTGGTACTTGATGTTGTGGATAAGGTGGACGATTTCTCCCGCGAGGTGCACTGGTACAACTCTCGACAACAGTAAAATCCCTAACAATAGCGCGCCTGTTACCAACAGGTTGTGATGTTTTTTTGTTTCTAGTGTTCAATTGAGCAGCCCCAAAGCCAAAAAGTAAAAAGCTCGAAGATAAAGAGCTCTAAGATAAAGAGCTCTAGGATAGCGAGCTCTAAGATAACGAGCTCAACAATAAAGGGCGCAGGCAAAGAGTACTTTAGAGGTTTCAATGAGTGAATTTGACGATATTCGTCCCTACAACGACAGTGAAGTGCCCGCGGTTATTGCGCGCCTGATTGCCAGTCCGGAATTTATCGACCTACTGCTATCGAGACGTGCGCCGCTGCTAGCGAAGGTCTTTCCCTGGCTGATGCGTCCGCTTCTGCGTCGGGCTCTATCCAAAGCCGCAAAAAATATCCATACGGTCGCCGACCTACAACGCTACCTAACGGTATCGTTGAAAGCGCTGATCGACAAAACCACCGATGGTTTCAGCTTTAGTGGTGCGGAAAAGCTCGACCCGACAAAATCTTATCTATTTCTGAGCAATCATCGAGATATTGCCATGGATCCAGCAATGGTTAATCTGGCGCTGATCGAGAGCGGCATGGACACATTGCGCATCGCGATTGGCGATAATCTGCTGAGCAAGCCATTTGCCTCTGATCTGATGAGGGTTAATCGCAGCTTTATTGTGAAGCGCAATATTAGTGGGCGGCGGGAAAAACTCACTGAACTGAAAAAGCTCTCCGGGTATATCCGTCACTCGATTGCTCAAGAGGGTGTATCGATTTGGATCGCCCAACGCGAAGGCCGTGCCAAAGACGGTGAGGATCGCACCGAAACCGCATTGTTAAAAATGCTCGCCCTGTCTAAAGATAAAGAGCAGAGCTTTGCTCAAGCCATAGGTGAGCTCTCTATAGTGCCGGTAAGCATTTCCTATGAGTACGATCCCTGTGATGTAGATAAGGGACGTGAGCTATTCGCCAAACAGAATGGTCGCGAATATATCAAAGACGAGTTTGAGGATCTCGACACTATCCAGAAGGGATTGGTGGGCTATAAAGGACGCGTGCATGTGGCCTTTGGTCAGGCTTTTAATTACGAGCTTGGTAGCGAAATTGGTAGCGAAATTGGTAGCGAAATTAATAGCCAACTCAACGAGAAACTAGAGAATGCCGACAAACTCGCGGCAGCCATCGACCAACAGGTCTACAGTCAATATAAACTTTTCCCGAGTAATATTATCGCCTACCAAATGCTCGGTAAAACCGATGGCTTGGAGCGGGTTAAGCAGCTTTGGCCCGACTGTGATTGGTTTGATGTGGAAGCCGCTTTCAACAGCCAGTTAAATGCCGCGCCGCGCAAATATCGCGATATTATGACCCAGAGCTACGCCGCACCTGTATCAAATTATTTACAGGCAACACAGGGATGTTAATTTTTTGTTAGACGCAGACGTTAGAGAGACAATCCAGCAGGGCTATCGGAAATTCTTAAAGTCCCGTGATCTGAGTCCGCGTCTCGGACAAAAACAGATGATCGCCACTGTGGCCAACGCCCTCAGTGATAATGACCCGGACAAGCGCCTCGCTGTGGTTGAAGCGGGCACAGGTACAGGTAAAACCGTCGGCTATTTAATCGCCGCCCTGCCAATCGCCCGGGCCCTAAAGAAGACAGTGGTCGTCGCCACCGGCACCATAGCCCTGCAAGAACAGTTAATTCACAAAGACCTTCCCGAACTACTCGAAGCCTGTGGCTGGGACCACAGCTGTGCTCTGGTTAAAGGCCGTGGCCGCTATGCCTGTAACCTAAAAATGGAACAGTGCCTCGACGCAATCAAGTCCAAGGATGCCGGGCTATTTCTATTTGAAGATGAAGTCGCTTTTAATCCCAATGTACAAACCGAAGATCTCTATCGCGAAATGTCCGATGCGTTAGCCGAAGGCACCTGGGATGGCGATCGCGATTCCTGGGAATCGCGCATTCAAGATGTGGAATGGCGTGCCCTGACCATTGACCGCCGTCAGTGCAGTGGCCGTCGCTGTCGCTTTGTTAATCAATGCGCCTTTTTTAATGCCCGCAATGAGCTTGAAGAGAGTGAGTGCATAGTTGCCAATCACGATCTGGTGATGGCTGATTTAGCTCTTGGAGGCGGTGCGATTCTGCCGCCACCAGAGGATTGCATCTATATCTTCGATGAAGGTCATCGCATAGGCGACACCGCGATTCGTCACTTCGGTGCCGAGTGTCGTGTCAATAACAGTATTACCTGGCTTGAGCGCCTGCAGAAACAGTGTAAAGGGCAGGTTCCAGTATTTGAAAAAGACACCGCATTGGCCGAGCAATTACCGCGCCTCGAAAAAGGTGCGACAAAAATAATTGAGTTGCTTAATGTTGCCTATCCGATACTTCAGCAAGCATTAGAATCCGCCGACTATCCCGAGGACGGGCGCTACAGATACGCCAATGGTGATATAGGTGAAGGTCTTCGCGATATCGCCTCGCAACTGGCCAAGCAAACCAGTGCTTGGCTCGGGCGGCTCGAAGTGTTGGTCGATACCCTAAACGATGCCCTAGGCGACAAGCAGTACCCAATACCGGCCCCAGATGTTGAACTGTTTTATCAGCAGGCCGGCAGTTGGCAGTCGCGAGCGGAACAGCTGTTAGCCCTGTGGGATAGATTACAGCGCGAAATAAAAACCGGCGATATGCCGTTAGCCTGTTGGTTGCGCCTCGATGACAGTGGCAACAATGTGGATATCTCCGTTAATGCCAGCCCGATTCAGGCGGCGGAATTATTGCGCGATGTACTTTGGGGCAGTTGCTATGCCTCGGTAGTGACCTCGGCAACCCTGCGCGCATTGGGGTCATTTCAAACCTTGCAGCGCGAGACTGGCATTCCGGATTTCGCCCATTTCATGACCGTCGCTGGCGCCTTTGACTATCAGCAGGCGGCAGTGATTCGCGTGCCCGCAGATGCCGTTGAGGGCAATCAAGCAGACGCGCACACCCGATATATTATTGATCACTTCGCCGAGTACGAGGAGCCCCACTGTGGCACCTTGGTATTGTTCTCGTCCCGGCGACAGATGGAGCAGGTCTACGACGATCTCTCCAGTGAGCTGCAGAAGAATATTTTGATTCAGGGCCAACTGTCCAATCGCGAAATGGTACGCCTGCATAAAGAGCGCATTGATCAGGGCCGTACTAGTGTTTTGATGGGATTGGCCAGCTTTGCCGAGGGCGTAGATCTGCCCGGGGATTACTGCCGCCATGTGGTAATCGCCAAGCTACCTTTTGCGGTTCCAGATGACCCCTTGCACGAGGCCTTATCTGAGTGGATTGAAGCCGGTGGCGGCAATTCGTTTTTTGATATTTCGCTACCCATAGCCTCTCTGCGACTGGTTCAGGCCTGCGGTCGACTATTGCGCACCGAAAAAGATACCGGCACCGTCACTATTCTCGATAAACGTTTAATCACTAAACGTTACGGTACTCAGTTATTAAATGGGCTACCGCCTTTCCGTCGTGAGATTGGTTAGCTATTTTCGGGTTTAAAGAGTTGAGGGGGAATGTCCATGAGCACGCGTCACAATGAATTGGCCAATCTGCTTTTTGAACTGGAAAAAGAACTTCGCGAAGCACAGCTATGGGGCAAGCAGAGTCCAGCGCCCGAGGCGCTACTCAGTACCGAACCCTTCTCAATTGATCTGCTTACCTTCACCGAATGGCTGCAGTTTATTTTCTTGCCCAGAATGTATGCCACTATCGAGGCGGCAGAAGAGTTGCCCGAGACCTGCAGTATCGCACCGATGGCAGAACAGTTTTTTAGTGCTCAGGAAGCCTCTTTGAAGACGTCCCCAAAAACGTCAGTGGAAAGCCCTAAAGAGAACACAAATAAAAACGCCGGAAAAACTGATCGAAAATCAATTATCCGGCGTCTCGCTGCGATCGATCGCTTTATTAGCGATCAGTAGCTGGGCGTTTGCGTGGCTTTCTCGGCTCTGAGTCGGAACCGCGATGCGCTTTTGGCTTGCCCTTGAAGGCAGGCTTATCTCGCTTACCTTTAAAGGCAGGCTTCGCATCACGTTGTTCGCCGGCAGTGCCGTTATCAACGCTAATTTTTAAGGGTTTCTGACAGACGCGCACCTTGTAGAGATGGTCAAATAACTCTTTCGGCATGCCTTCGGGCAGATCAACCGTGCTGTGGTTGTCATGCAATTTGATATGGCCAATAAACTGCGCATCGATCTGCGCTTCATTGGCAATCGCGCCAACAATATTTTTTGGTGACACATCATCATTGCGGCCTACCTCGATGCGGTAGGTAATCATGGCAACATCATTGCCTTCATTGTCAGTCATTGGCGCTTTGTCACGCGCAGCCTTGGGGGCGCGATCAGGACGCTGACGTTCGCTTCGATCGCTGCGGTCATTTCTTTCATTGCGCTCGCGAGGCTTGCGATCATTCGAGCGATCTTTGTTCGATGCTCTGGGGGTATCTATAGCAACCATTTTCGGAAACAGCGGACGCTCTTTCTGAGCTTCAAAAGCCAGAGCCGCAGCCAGTAGGGTCATGTCGATATCATGCTCAGCGGCCACTTCTTTAACCAGCGAGTGAAACTTATCCAGTTTGGTCGACTTGCACATACCCACCAACTGCTCTTTAAACTGCTCAACGCGCTGACCACTAACTTCTTCATTGCTTGGCAGGTTAAACGAGCTAATTGGCTGACGCGTCGACTTCTCAATCGAGCGCAGCATGCGGGTTTCTTTCTGGGTAACAAACATGATCGCTTTACCTTCGCGACCGGCACGTCCAGTTCGACCGATACGGTGAACGTAGGACTCATTGTCGTAGGGAACGTCATAGTTGATTACATGACTGATACGCTCAACGTCCAAACCGCGAGCGGCGACGTCAGTGGCCACAACTATATCCAGCTGGCCTTTCTTTAAGCGATTGATGGTGCGCTCGCGCACTGTCTGGGTCAGATCACCATTAAGCGCCGCAGAGGAAAATCCGCGAGCTTCAAGCTTTTCAGCAATTTCCAGTGTCGAGGATTTGGTGCGCACAAAAATAATCATGCCATCAAACTGTTCAACATCGAGAATCCGGGTAAGGGCATCCATCTTCTGGTGGCCTTTAACCATCAGGTGCGACTGGGCAATACGCTCAACAGTCTTGGTCTTGTTCTCAATACTGACCACTTCGGCATCACCGAGATACTTATCGGCAACACGCTTGATTGCCGGTGGCATAGTGGCAGAGAACAGAGTGCGCTGACATTCAGGCGGTGTTTTAGCCAAAATAGTTTCGACATCATCGATAAAGCCCATGCGCAACATCTCATCGGCTTCGTCCAAGATCAGACCTTTGATCTGACTGAGATCCAAACTGCGACGACGCAAATGGTCAAGCATACGACCAGGAGTACCAACGACTACCTGAGCACCGCGCTTTAAACCGCGTAGCTGGCCACCAATATCTGCACCACCGTAGATCGGCAGAACGTGGAAACCTTTGATATGTTTGGCGTAGCTTTGGAACGCTTCTGCCACCTGAATCGCCAATTCGCGAGTCGGGGTCAGCACCAAAACCTGAGGTGTTTTTTGTTTCTCATCCAGCTTGCTCAAAAAAGGCAGTGCAAATGCAGCAGTCTTGCCAGTACCCGTCTGGGCTGTACCTAGAAGGTTTTTACCCTCCAGCAGGATCGGAATGCTCGCCTCTTGAACGGGAGAGGGTTGCTCGTAACCGAGTTGCTGAACGGCTTTGAGGACGGGGGCAGAAATACCCAGTGATGCGAAGTCAACGGACGACATTAATTTACCTGTGCTTGGGGAGTTTTGGGCCCCGGATTAAGAGGCGGCGGAGTATACGCCTAAGTGACTCTTTTTTATAGTTTTTTCGGGGTTGTTTTTGTTGCAATGAAGGAAGCAATACAGGCGTCAGTCAGAGATGGCGGAGCCGCTTTTTGAGTTCGGTATTAACGCATGATTTCAACCACTACCTCGGTCTTTACTGAATTAGCGATAAAGCACTGATCATGTGATTGATGGTGCATCATTTCCAGCTGATCCAATGACGGTTGTTTATCACCACCAAAAGTCGCCTCTGGGCGAAGAGTGACTTTGATTATCGAGATCTTACCCTCGTTATCTTTCTCCATAATACCAATCGCGTTATCAATATACGTATCAACCACAAAGCCTCTTTTTCCCGCGATAGCCAGAAAAAACAGCATATGACAGCTGGAGATTGAGGCAATAAACGCCTCTTCTGGATCTACATTGGCCTCGACTGAATAGGGTGGTGGCACAATTGATGGGGCAGAAGAGGCAGCAACAACTGCGCCGCCGTCAAATGCCCAGCTGTGGCCGCGGCTGTATTGATTATCGAGGAAAGCTTCTGCAGGATCGCGTTTCCAACTAATTTTAGCGCTATATTCAGACATTGATTTGATCTCCGTTGAGAGTCTCTAAGGTTAATCTAGCACAATGGAGACTCATTGCTTCAGTCTATGCTCTCTATAGCGTTGAGGTAGCTACCCAATCCCTAAAAAGTGGGTTTAAATACTAAGCCTAAAAACCAAATATCACTCACAGGATCACCTATGTCTGAGCTCTACCTAGTGCGTCACGCCCAAGCCTCCTTTGGCGCCGCCAACTATGATCAACTTTCAGAACTAGGCCATAAACAATCGCGCTGGTTAGGTGAGCATCTGGGTAAGCGTCAGGCTCATTTTGATACCTTTGTGCTGGGGGATATGGTGCGACATCATGAAACCATGGACGGCATCTGTGCTGGTATGGAGATCGATGGCAGTAAGAGGATAGTGCTTCCAGGCCTAAATGAATATAACTTTGTCGATATGACCGCAGCCTATGGCAAAAGTCATGGTGATGATCCGCTCTACAAAGCTATTGCCGCCGATCCAGAGGATCGCAAAAATTACTTTCGTTTACTGCGGAAAGTATTAACCCTGTGGACAAGAGGCGAGATTGAGAATGCGCCGGAGTCCTGGGTGGATTTTAAAGCTCGGGTACTGGACGCTCAGCAACAGATTCAAGCTATGGCGGATAGTGGGAACTCCATTCTTGCGATTGGTTCAGGGGGTTCGATTAGCACCTTTGTGGGGGGAGTATTGGGAATTCCCGATGAGAATGTCTTTGATCTAAATCTGCAGTATAAAAATACTGCCATTAGTCATTTCTTTTTTAATGCTAGGAAGATGAACTTGACTGGGTTTAATGGGGTGCCGCATTTGGATACGAATGAGATGGAGCAGTATATTACTTATGGGTGACTCAAGCGCATAATCGCATTCAGTAGATACTTAAAAACTAGACACACAAACCTTGATAAACAGATCTAGGCTGGGTACTAGGAGCAAGGCATAGCCAATGGTTGAAAGCGTAAGGCACAGAGACAACCAAAATCTTTGTTTTATGTCATATCTGAAATAATTTTCGGCTAATATCTCTCGCAGTAATCCACCATACTTTCTCTTTGCTCCTTCCCAGTATCCGTCTCTCAGAACCTGATCTGTTCCTTCGTTGGTATTTGTCGCTGATTCCTCAAAGCCATCCCACTCGCTATCGTAGTATTTACCATTCGGAGTGAGATGTCCTTCTTCTCGAATTGTATGATGCATTTGACTGTAATCACCTAGGTTCAGCACTTCTAAGCAGACTTTTGTATAGTCGGCCAAATTCGTTCCAAGCTTGAAATGGCGGGGCTTATTGATATGGTAAATAAAGTTGCTTATGCCAAGGAAAATAAGTCCGAAATATAAGATTCTTAGTCGTTGCAATCCGGAGAGTCCAAATGACAAGGTGTCTTCGTTTGCGATTTCATCAAATATTAGCAGCTCACTCATTTTGTCATTGAATAAAATAAGATAACCAATTATGGGTACAGATAACGCTAGTTTTGGAATCCAGCCGTCAATATATTTAACGTAATCGGACCATCGATAGTTATAGCTAAAATCGCTCCACCAAAAATTTAATGATCGCATTTTATTCTCTAGGAAAAGTTTGTGGCGTTATACTTTTTAAATTTTCTTGTTCAGGTCTGCATTGCTTAAAAAATCCACGCCACCAACAACCAAATAATCACAAAAAACAAAAAGAACCCACCCAAAATAAACTGAATCTCACCGAGCAATCCATCCCCAGCCGAGATTGCAAAAATAATCATAATCACAATAGTGACAAAGAATGAAATAACCGCTGAATCCCTAAACCCCAGACCCGGCGCAAAATGCACACTGACCAGCTCAGCCACTATCGGCGCCATCAGAAAAATAGCCACAGCCAACACCAACACTAGGCTAACAATCGCTGTCGCAATCTTGCGGGTCTCGTTTTTATCTTTTTCGTCTGTTTCACCTAACATAATGATCACTCAGCATTTTGATTGGCTTTAATAAGCTCACGGATTTTATTTGGATCAGGCATGCCGCTGGCGATAATTTCTGGGGAATCTCCTGCGGTGTAGATTTCGATGGTGCCAACACCAAAGATGCGGTTAAAGAATGACTGTTTAACTTTGGTGGTGCGGACGCTACTGAGATTAACCTCTGACCGTTCTTTGCTGAGCAGGCCCTTTTCAAAGAGGATCTCATTGCCATTAACACTGAGTTTTGACGCTTTATTTTTAAGGTGCCAGGTCAGCAGAATCAACAGACCTAATCCCCCAGTAGGGATCAGTATTAAACAGAGGATAAATCCCAGGGGATTGTTCTTAAACATAACGGGGTGTTCGGAATACAGCTCGCTCATGGTGTTGCTCCTTGATAGATGCCTCGTAGGCCTTTCTTATTAGTTATATCAGTTTGTTTTTGCCACAGTGTTATAGGGCATTAATCAGAATCCACACTGAGCTCACTAGGATGGTGATCATGGTGGTGGACATGCCGATGGGGCGCAGGACCTTTGGGCCCAGTTCGGTGATGGCCAGGTAGTGGCAGATACGCCCTAGAACCAGTGCGATACCAAGAGTGTGTAGCCATAGGTCTTTGGCACCTAATAAATCCATGGCGACAAATAACAACAGTACCATGGGGACGGTTTCAACAAAGTTACCTTGGCCGCGGATCCGCCGCAGCATTTCTGGATCGTCGCCAGTGCCAATAAAGATATTGGTTTTCACTCGGTATAAACCGGCGCGCAGTGTAAAGGGGATAAATAGCAGGCCCAGTAGGGCGATGTAGATCGGGGTAATGCTAAGTATGGTTGGCAGTTGCATGTTAACTCCGTAAAAGATGGTGAGATGTGCTTGGCTGGTTTAAGCGCAGTCAATAACTGAATGTATTGAGTTAAAATAGACCATACCGGAGTGCTTTACCTGTTTGTGCAGTGGATCGCTGTTGTCTGAGATCAGCAGAACTCCGGAGTCTTGTTTTTTCTAGTGGCTGCGGACCTCCGCGGGTTAAACTATGACCACTAAAAAACAGCCGATGGGTTGATAACAAACAATAAGGGGAGAGACAGGTGACAACAGAATTTGATATGAGCGGCAAGGTCGCTATGGTTACAGGTGCATCCAGTGGTTTTGGTGTTAATTTCGCAAAAATCTTGGCCGCTCGTGGTGCTAAGGTAGTGGTTGCAGCGCGCCGTGTTGATCGTCTTGAAGCCCTAGTGGCAGAGATTCAGGCGGCGGGTGGTGAAGCCTGTGCCGTGGCAATGGATGTGACCAATGCCGAGTCAGTTACCGCTGCCTTTGATAAGGGCGAAGCGGCCTTTGGTACGATTACGGTTGTCTCTAACAATGCCGGTGTTGCCGATGGCAAGAGTGCATTAAAAGCCGATGAAGCGAGCTGGGATTGGGTGGTAGACACTAACTTGAAAGGCGTATGGATGGTGGCTCAAGAAGCGGCTAAGCGCATGGTTGCAGCTGGTGTTGGCGGAAGCATAGTCAATACAGCCTCTATTTTGGGACTCCGTGTGGCCTTTGCTCAGTCAGTTTATTCAGCCTCTAAAGCCGGTGTGATTCAGTTGACTAAGGCCCAGGCGTTGGAGTGGGGCCGCAAAGGGATTCGTGTGAATGCACTCTGTCCTGGATACTTCTTAACCGAAATGACTGAGTCGTTGTTTGATTCCCCTGAGAGTGCTAAATTTCTTGCTTCGTCGCCCCTTGGACGTGCGGGCAATATGGACGAGATCAGTGGGCCATTTTTGCTCTTGGCCGGTGATGCCGGTGGTTATTTGACGGGTGTTGCATTGCCTGTGGATGGCGGCCAATCTATTGGCAGCATGTAAGATCGTTAATCAAACTGTACAGATGGAAATGCTATGAGCTTGCAAGATAATCGTCGTGAATACGATTATGGAAAATTAACTCGAGAGTCCTTGTCGGCTAGCCCCTTCGAGCAGTTTACGCTGTGGATGGAGCAGGCGATTGAGGCGGGTATTCAGGATCCCACGGCGATGAGCGTAGCCACTGTGTCTGCCGAGGGTAAACCTTGGCAGCGCATGGTGCTGTTAAAAGACTTTGATCAGCGCGGCTTTGTGTTTTATACCAATCTCGGCAGTCGCAAGGCGCAGGAGATTGCGGCTAATGCGCAGGTGAGTCTTCATTTCCCCTGGTTGCAGTTGGACCGTCAGGTGATTGTTGGTGGCCGTGCTGAGCGTTTATCCACTGTTGAGGTAATGAAATACTTTCTTAGCCGTCCCAAAGGGAGCCAGTTGGCTGCCTGGGCGTCCAAGCAGAGCAGTCGAATCAATTCCCGTCAGGCATTGGAAACTCAGTTTGCTCAGATCAAAGAGAAGTTTGCCGAGGGTGAGATTCCATTGCCGGATTTTTGGGGCGGCTTTCGGGTGGTGCCTGAAGAGATTGAGTTTTGGCAGGGTGGTGAAATGCGTCTGCATGATCGCTTTAGCTATCTGCGTTCTGAGGATGGCCGTGACAGCTGGGAGATAGGCCGACTGTCGCCATAATTAAGGGCCACTAATAACTTATTGCTGTAATAATTAAACACCGGTCTCCAGCCGGTGTTTTTACATTCACCTCATCGTCGATCGATTTTCCCACCAGCGCTCGGGCCATGGGAGAGTCGATGCTGATCCAGTTGAGCGTCGAATCAATTTCATCTGAACCCACCAATCGATAAATATGTTCCTCACCACTGTCTTCATCTTCCACCGTCACCCAAGCGGCAAAAAACACCTTTGATGGATCTCTGGGTTTGTCTTCGACAATAGTCGCGTCTTCGATTCGCTTGGTGAGATAGCGCACACGGCTATCAATTTCCCGCAGCCGGCGCTTGCCGTAAATATAGTCGCCATTCTCTGAGCGATCACCATTCTTGGCGGCCTCATGCACAATGTGTGTGACCTTGGGACGTTCGACTTTCCACAGCTGATGAACCTCGGCGCGCATCTTGCTGGCACCTTCTGGGGTGATATAGGGCGAACTTTTTGGTGTTGGAGGTCTATAGCGCCCCATAGTTTAGGTGCTATCCTTCAAGTTAAATACATCGCGATAGAAGGCTAATTCGCTCTCCATAGCGTGGATAATATTATTGGCCTTTCTGAAGCCGTGACCCTCATCGGGGAAAGTAACATGGGCCACTTGAATCCCTTTTTCCTTGAGTAACTTGACCATCATCTCTGCTTGATTGGGGGGTACTACCTTATCTTCTAGTCCCTGTAAGAAAATCACCGGACAGTTAAGGCCCTCTGCATGGTGGATCGGAGAGCGCTCGAGATAGATATCTCGGCGCTCGGGGTAGGGACCAATCAAGCTATCCATATAGCGCGATTCAAATTTATGGGTGTCTTTGGCTAGGGTTTCCAAGTCGCCAATACCATAGAGGCTGGCACCGGCCTGAAAGGTATCGGTAAAGGTCAACGCCGAGAGTACGGTGTACCCGCCGGCGCTGCCACCGCGGATCAGGCAGCGCTGTGGGTCTATAATATGCTGCTCGGTAAGATAGCCAATTGCCTGTTGGGTATCTTGCACGTCGGCAATACCCCAAGCACCGGCCAATGAATGGCGATAGGCGCGACCAAAGCCCGTGCTGCCGCGATAGTTAATATCCACCACGGCAAAGCCGCGATTGCACCAGTATTGCAGTTTAAGGTTTAACCCACTGTCGGCAGAACCGGTGGGGCCGCCGTGACAGAGAGCGATAACTGGGGGCAACTCGCCTTCGATACCACAGTATTGAGCATTGGTTGGCGGGTAATAAAATGCATGGACCTGTTGTTTATCACTTCCGCTGGCAAATAAGATCGATTGGGGCTCGGCGAGATCGCCAGAGTCCAGTGCCAGGGTAGCAGGCGAGTAGACCGATTCAACGGCAGCTTGAGGGCTAATGCTGATCAGTTCGCCTGGCAGCACTGCGGCACCTGCCACGATAAAGAGTTTATCTCCATGGCAGGTCAGGGCTTGCATGCTGCTGTACTGGCAGTCTATTTGGTTCAGTTGGCCTGAGGCAATATTAATAAAGCCGCTGTGCCAGATACCTTTGGCAGTCCAGACGCAAGCAATGTTATGGGCATCAACAAAGTCATAGGTTGTCATACCAAACTGCCATAGAGGCTTGGCAAATTCGGCATCCATTTCGAGTACTGGGAGGATGGCACTCTTTTCAATGCGGTAAATATTCCACCAGTTATGTTTGTCTGAGACAAAATAGAGCTGATTGTCTGGCGACCACTGGGGCTGAAAAATAGCTTCATTGTTATCTTCGCCGGCGATCAAGGTTTGATCGGTCAGGGCATTGTCAGTGAGGCTGGCTAACCATAGCTGAGTGCAATCCCAAGGCATATTGGGGTGCTGCCACTCTATCCAGCAAAGCTGTTTACCGTCGGGGCTGATACGCGGATAGGCATAAAAGTCTGCGCCACTCACCAGAGTGTTTAGGCTGCCATCGTCGATCGCAATGCTGACCAACGTATTTTCCGGTTCGCGGTCTTCATGGTGAGTTTCACAGACGGCAATCAATTGTTGGCGCGCTGAATCAAGAATTAGGTCAGCAAAGCGTGGGCCTTTTACAGTGATAGGGACGGGCTGTTTGTTCTCAGTGAGCGATAGCTGATAAATACGCTGATCGGCGCCATTGACGAAATACAGATACTTATCATCTGCGACATAGGCCATACCGCCATATTCATGTACTCGGCTGTGATGACTAAAGGGGGCTGCAAGCAGATCTCGAATACTGCCATCGGCCTCGCGGCACATAATCACATTGCGGCCCGCTTCCCAGGGTCGGCTTTCAATCCAGAACAGGCGCTCGCCATGGGACTGGAGAAAATTTAACCCCGGTGCTGCACGAGTGATTAGCTCGGCACTGATACTGGATGGCCAGCTGCCATAGGCTTTGGCTGTCTTGTGCATATTAGCCACCAGCCAGTTTGACATTGTGGCCGAGCTTTTCCAGTTCGGCTTTAAGGGTGTCTCGATGATCGCCCTGAATTTCAATCAGGCCATCTTTGACCGTTCCGCCGGTGGAGCATTTCTGCTTAAGCTTCTTGGCCAGTGTTTTTAAATCCCCTGCTGCCAGACCCAATCCAGAGACTGTGGTGACTCCCTTGCCTTTACGACCTTTGGTTTCACGACGAATACGTACAGTGCCATCGCTCTCGATGACCTGCTCTGTGGGTGCCTGTTTAATGCGCCCTGAATCCGTAGAGTAGACTAGTCGTGATTCGTTATTTGCCATCTGAGTTCTCAGTTAATTGGTTAGGATAATCTTACCAATATGTTGGCTCGATTCCATTAGCGCATGCCCTTTGTTGGCTTCAGCCAATGCAAAGCGGCTGTGGACTACAGGCTTAAATTTGCCCTCGGCTATTAAGGGCCAAACTTGAGACTCAACCCCCGCGGCAATACGCGCTTTATTTTCAAGCGGCTGGGCACGCAGGGTCGAACCGGTTAAGACAATCTGTTTAAGCATCAGTGGCAGCAGATCCAGTTCTGTTTTGGATCCGCGTAAAAAGGCAATGCTAACAATTCTCGCCTGTGGCGCGCAGGCATTAAAATTGCGCTGCATATAGTCACCACCGACCATATCCAAAACCACATTGACGCCGTTGCCGGTGAGTTCCTGGCAGACCTCAACAAAGTCTTGCTGGTTATAGTTCACCGCCTTTACTGCGCCCAGCTCCTCACAGACTGCGCATTTTTCTTCCGAGCCCGCCGTGGTGATCACATTCACACCCATAGCCGTGGCCATCTGAATTGCCGTAGTGCCAATACCGCTGGAACCGCCATGGACCAGCAACCATTCACCGGCTTTTAATTCCGCCCGCTCAAATAGATTGTGCCAAACCGTAAAGCAGGTCTCAGGTAAAGCGGCGGCATCCTCTAGATCCAAACCCTCGGGAATCGGCAGGCATAGAGATTCTTCGGCAATGGCGTACTCGGCATAACCGCCGCCTGAGAGCAGTGCACAGACCTGATCACCAATCGCCCAATCCGTAACACTCGCACCTAAGGCCACTACAGTACCTGAGACTTCGAGACCGGGAATATCGGTAACACCTGGGGGTGGGGGATAAAAGCCCATGCGCTGAAACACATCTGGACGATTGATGCCGGCGGCGGCGACCTGTATCAAGAGCTGGTTGTCAGCGGGCGCAGGCACAGCTATAGAGCTGGGTTTTAAAACTTCAGGGCCGCCGGGTTGGGTGATTTCGATGCTGGTTTGGCTGATGGGGACTGTGCTGGGTAAGCTCATAGTGGTTACTCTTTTTTTAAGCTTAGAGTTTAGCTGCTTATGGCTTAACTTCTCAATGCCACAAACACACCACCACCGATTAATAATGCACCAGAGCCAAACTTTAGATATTGGGTTTTGGGTGAGGCCGCAAACGAGGATTTGGTTTTTGCAGCCACGTAAGCATAGCCCGCCATTACGAGACCCACAGAGAATGTTGCGATCAAAAATAACAATGCGATATCGGTTGCTGAGATGTTCTCCAAATCCAGAAAAGCGGGGAAGAAACTGAGATAGAACAATGTGACCTTTGGATTACTCACAGAAGTAGCGAGCCCGACTAAATAGTTGGCTGAGTAGTTGGTGAGTTTGGGCGCTTCGCTGGGTGTATTGTTGTTGCTCGAGGTAATTAGCTGGAACCCCAAGTAAATAAGGTATGCGGCGCCAGCATATTTAACAATCACGAAAAAGCTGCCCATCACTTCCGCAAGGGCGGCGAGGCCAAATATGGCCAGGGCGATAAAGATAAAGTCGCCACTGAGAATTCCCATGGCCGTTGCTAAACCTTGCCGAAAGCCAGAGTCCAGTGCGCGGGCAACAACTACAACAACACCAGGGCCTGGAAGCAGAGCCAGAACAATCATTGTGGTGTAGATCGTCAGTGCGGAGGTCAGAGTCATATTGCTTCTCTTAAGCTAGGATTATTCAATCATTAATTAAGGGCGTTTTTGAGTTTAGTCCAGAGCCGGCCGTCGATGGCGGCTAGCCCGATACCGATAAAGGCCATGCCGACAAAATACCTGTTGTGCATTTGTTCGTCCAATATTAGCCAGCCTAAAAAGCTTGCAGTAATTGGAACTAGAAATGTCACTAGTACTACATTGGTGGCACCGGATGAAGAGAGGATCCGAAAGAACAGAATATAGGCCAATGCAGTGGAGAAGATGGCAAGAGCGAAGATCGCCAGCCATACATTTAGGCTTGGATTGGCGAGTTGGTCGGGGCGCTCTAGCATGAATGTCAGCGGTATTAAAATAACCGTGGCTGTTGTGACTTGGCCAACAGCGGTACTAAAAGGGCTAATGCCGAGCGCTTTAAAGCGCCGACTAAACACCGAGGCGCTACCATAGGCCATGGCTGCGCCAATAATGGCGAGTTGGGCTAGCGTCTCTAGGCTCATATCTAGGCCGAGATTGGCAAGTGAGTCTGCGCCGATCAATACAGTCACGCCAAATAAGCCTACTAGAACGCCAATAATTTTTTGTCTGGTCATATGTTCGTCGGCCAAAAAGACGCCGGCAATTAAGACGGTAAATAAAGGTGTTGTAGCATTAATAATCGAGGCTAAACCTGCGCCTATATGGGTTTGGCCCCAGACGATTAGACCAAAGGGGATAACATTGTTGAACAGGCCCACAACAAAAAATGTGCGCCACAGTTTGAAGGTTTTTGGTACTTCGTAACCTGATGCTAGCAAGATAACCCACAATGTGATGGCGGCAATTCCGACTCTCAGTGTGACTATGGTGAGCGGAGGCAGTTCTGTGACGGCGACGCCGATAAAAAAGAACGAGCCACCCCAGAGAAAGGACAGCAACAGCAACATTGCCCAGTCTTTGGACCCCATACTTTGGTTGATCATTGGGTGTTCCTTTGTTTCTGTTAACCAATCAAGGGCTGTCATCCTGAGCGAAGTCGAAGGATCTCGTCCAGTTGGCAGTCTACTTTCCGGGAACGCTTAGGGTGACATAGATTGGGTTATTCTGACAGGGTGTATTTAGGCTGGTGTTGAAGTAGCTGCGAGGAGATCTCTCACATTCGTTCGAGATGACATAATTCAATAATACTGTCATCCCGACAGAGCGCAGCGACGAGGGATCTCCCCATTGGCTTTCGGGATGACAAATTAGCCAATAATGTCAGCTCGTCCTTGAAGCCAAGACTTTAATACCCAACAGCAGCATCGCGCCCCCAGCGATACGGTCAATCCAGTGGCCCATCCGTTGAAATTTACTGGTCACTGCTGGCCTTGATAACAGCAAAGTTAAAAAACAGAACCAAGCCAACTGCAACACCATCATCCATAGGCCATAGATTAAAAGATGTTGAGCAGGGGTGTCTTGAGATAGAACGATGGTAAATAAAGAGACAAAATAGATAGACGTCTTTGGGTTTAGAGCATTACAGAGAAAGCCCATACCAATCGTTTTAGCAGCAGAACGTTTTGCGACAGGCGAAATCGATATGACTTCGAGGTTGCGCGCCTTTGACATGAGACCATTGATACCGAGATAGATTAGATAGCTCCCACCTAGCAACTTTATAGCCCAAATTGCAGAGGCTGAATTGGCGATAACCGCGGCTAGTCCCAATGAGGAATAAATGATGTGAATTGACAGGCCCAGTGCAATACCGAAGCTGCAAAGTAGTCCTGCACGCTTACCATTAGAGAGGGTTTGTTGTGATACCAGAACAAAGTCTGGGCCAGGCATTGCCGCGGAGAGCAAATGTATAGATGTAATTAGCAGTAATCCTTGATAGAGATCCATTAGCCTTCCTATTGGGTTTTGTCAGTAACAGCACTAAAGTCAACAAAGAGCTCAGCTGAGTAAACTATTTCATCAAAGGATGATTCGACACTTCTTGGCGCGTTGGTTTTTGCAGCAGTTAGCGACTTATCATTGTAGCTGTGGTTTCGCTTGGTGGCGGTTACCACTATCTCTTCAAGCATCTGTGCCCCCTGGGTACCTTTGATCCATAGACGATTATCTCTGAAACTTACTGGAGTCAGTGTCACGCCCAGTGATTTTTCATAGAGGGCTTTTTGTTTCATGATTTTTTCTAGGGCAAGCTGTTTAACCTGGTTCTTGTAGGCGTTTTTGTTTGAATGCTCAAAGGCTATATCAGATAGCTCTATCTCCTCTCTGCTGTCGGCGACGCTGGCGAGGGTCTTGAGTTGAGACTCTTGCATGATGGTTATGGCCATGCGGTTAACCACTTTATAGCTATCAGGTTTTTTGCCAAACCAGACATACTGCGGCGATGTGGAAAATTTAGAGCTTTTTATATGCTCGGGGTTAATGCCCGCAGTGACTAACTGTTTGCTGATAGATTCCCGCAGGGCCATGTTATTTGAGATCGACGTCGATAGCTGTTGATCTTCGCTGGTGATCACCAGGCTAATAATGGCTTTATCGGAATAGGCTTTTTTCTCAGCCTCGGCTCTGAGAGTGACAATTTTTTCGCTGGGATAAAGGAACTGGCGAAGGTCGTTGGGGCTGCCTTTGAGTTCTGGCTGAGCAAAGGCACTAAGGGGCAGGCAGCAAAATAGTAGGCAGGTGATTAATTTGGTCATAGTTGTCTCATCCGGTTGGTCTGTAGTAATTTAAAGTAGACACTTTTTAAATAGGCCGCTTTTAAAATAGACCCTAGCAACCGTTACTGCCTACAATGGACAGATAAAATCTGAGAAATTAGACAGCTGCAGTTAGACAGCTGAAAATAGAGAGAGTAGGGCGCTTCGCATGATTGAGATCACTGCCAGAGAAAAAATCTACCAAGTTATTTTTGGCACCGACACGCCGGCCGGCCAACGTTTCGATATTTTGCTGATCACTATGATTCTGCTGAGTGTGCTGGCCGTTATTTTTGGTTCGATTAGCTCGATTCACGATCAGTATGGGGTTTTAATCTTCCGCCTGGAGTGGATCTTCACTGGGCTGTTCTCAATTGAGTATCTACTGCGCATCTATTCCTCACCCAAACGGCTCAGCTATATATTCAGTTTTTATGGCCTTGTGGACCTACTCTCTATCGTGCCCACCTATCTGGCGCTGTTTATACCTGGGGCCAGCTATTGGCTGATATTGCGTTTGCTTCGTGTGTTGCGAGTCTTTCGTGTGCTCAAGTTAGTGCGCTATCTGTCTGAAGCAAATATTTTATTGCGCTCTATGTATGCCTCGCGGCGTAAGGTACTGGTGTTCTTTTCCGTGGTATTAGTGCTCAGCGTGATTTTTGGCAGCCTGATGTTTTTGGTTGAAGGACCAGAAAACGGCTTTACCAGTATTCCAAAAAGTATCTACTGGACCATAGTCACCATTACCACTGTGGGTTACGGTGATATTGCACCGCAGACGGTGGTTGGACAGATTATTGCCACTATGGCAATGCTCACGGGTTATTCGATTATTGCCATTCCAACCGGTATTTTTACCGCTGAGATCGCTCGTGAAATCAATACTGCCAGCAGTAACACCCGCTGCAATATCTGTGAGCGCACTGGCCACCATCCAGATGCCGAGTACTGTTATCACTGTGGTATTGAGCTGTCCAAAACCTAGCCTATAGATTGCTCGTTTGCGCCTCTGAGGCAATGCGATAACTCAGGGCCTCTTGATAGTCTTCACTGATTACCTGCTCGCGGCCAGCGAGGTCGGCAATGCTCCGTGCCACCCTTAATACCCGATAAAATCCTCTAGTCGAAAGCCCAAAGCGGGTAATTGCATTGTCCATCAAATGGCGCTGTTCACTACTGAGTGGACAGATAGTTTTTAATTCTTCGCTACTCAACTGGCTATTAATTTTTCCCTGTCTATTTAACTGTCGCTCACGGGCGGCGCAGATGCGCTGTTGAATTTGCTGGTCGCTTTCACCTTTGGGTTGCTGGACTTGGTTTGGCTGCTGGCTATTTAATAGCTGATAATTCTCTATGGGAGTGACCTGTACCTGCAGATCAATACGATCTAATAGCGGCCCGGAAATTTTGCCGCGGTAACGATTAATTTGATCGGGGGTGCAGCGACAGCGGGTGCCGCCAAGATAGCCGCAGGGGCAGGGGTTCATGGCGGCGATCAATTGAAAATTGGCGGGATAGCAGACCTGTGCGGCGACTCGGCTGATATTGATCTCGCCGGATTCCATAGGTTCGCGAAGTACCTCCAGCACACTGCGGGAAAACTCGGGCAGCTCATCGAGAAATAGCACGCCCTGATGGGCCAGTGAAATCTCTCCCGGTCTAGGGCTGCTGCCTCCGCCCACCAATGCCGCGGATGACGCAGTATGGTGAGGTGCGCGAAAGGGGCGTGCCCAAATCGATTGACGCAAACCTTTGCCGGCCACTGAATAGACAGAGGCGACTTCGAGTACCTGCTGGTTGTTTAGCGGCGGCAGGATGCCGGGCAGGCGACTGGCGAGCATGGTTTTGCCAGTGCCCGGTGGGCCAAAGAATAATAGGTTGTGGCCTCCGCTGGCTGAAATTTCTAAGGCACGCTTGGCATGATGCTGGCCGATGACCTGATTGAGTTGGGTTTGATTTTCGCAGTGGTTTAATTGATCTGCCGAACTGGTGTCTGTTTTATTTAGGTAGTTTGTTGAACTGTCCCAAAGTTGGAGCTGTGTCTGCTGAAGCAGGTGCCCGGTGATATCTAACAAGTGGGTACATGAGAGAATTTTGAGCCCCTCGACCAAAGATGCTTCTTCAGCATTGTGGCGGCTGATAATAAGTTGCTTGCCCTGATGTAAGCAGCCAAGAGCTGCGGGCAAAACTGCATCGACACCTCGAGTGTCACCGGAGAGGGCCAGCTCGCCAATAAATTCATACTGATTAAGCTGCTCTCGTGGCACCTGTCCCGAGGCCGCAAGAATAGCGATGGCAATGGCAAGATCAAAACGGCTGCCTTCTTTGGGCAGTTCGGCAGGTGCCAGGTTGACGGTGATGCGCCGTGCGGGGAAATCAAAGTGCGAGTTAAGGATAGCGCTGCGGACCCGGTCTTTGCTTTCTTTAACTGCGGTCTCTGGCAGACCCACCATATGAAAGCTCGGCAGGCCATTGGATAGATGCACCTCAATTGAGACCAGTGGTGCATTGAGCCCCAGTTTTGCTCTGGTGTTGACCACCGCAAGTGACATTGCATACCTCCCTGTATGTCTCGCTGAATATTCCACTGGAACAACCCCTCAATCCACTGAGGGGTTTTAAAGCTGCAGCCTAACGGTTGCTATTGATTACTTTGGTTAGCCGTCAGTTGGCGAATGCTTTCTTCTAGATCACTGATCTGTGCCTCTAGGGCGTCTAGTTTTTCTCTGGAGCGCAGCAACACGGCCTGTTGGGTATCGAACTCTTCCCGGGTAACCAGATCCATTTTTTGCAGCGCCTTGGTCATGGCAGCGCGCACGTGCATCTGCGCCTCATCACCCAGCGCCTGTGCGCCGGGCACAAAGGACTGATTAAACTGTTTAATAAATTGATTAACTATATTGTCCTGATTCAATGGGAAGCTCCTCTATTCGCCCCTATTAACCGTTAAGCCCTTAGTAGTTGCCTGCAGTTTAGCAAATTGCACCAAGATACCCCATGCATTTACAGCAGATGAGACCTGTCACTCTAATCGCCTAATAGGCCGTCCAGTTTGGTGCGTGAGATCCCCGGGCGACTTTTAGCGATGCACCATATTGGTACGTTTGCACAGTATCTGATGGGAAATTAGCGGAAATAACCGTAGAAAAAAGTTGGCACGCAATATGCATTAGGGTGTTCGAAGCATCAAAAAACTTAACGTTAAATATTTTTATTTTTAATTTTATATCTTGGGAGATATATCGATGAAAGCTTTAAAAACTGCAATTTTCGCTGCAACTATGATGTCTGGTGCCACTGCAATGGCTGCTGAAGTTTCTGGCAATGTAGCAATTGGTTCGGATTACTTTTTCCGCGGTATCGATCAAGCTGGCGGCGAAGCGCTGTCTGGTGGCTTCGATGTTGGATTTGAAAATGGCTTCTATGTTGGTACTTGGGCTTCAAGTGTCGATTTCAGTGGCGGCTTAGAGCTTGATTACTACGCTGGTTACGGTGGTTCTATCTCTGAAGACGTTAGCTACGACGTTGGTTACCTGTACTACGGCTACCCACAGGGCCCAAAAACGGAAGAGTTTGAAGAAGTTTACGCCAGTATTTCAGCAGGTGATGCAACTTTAGGTTTTGCTTACTCTGATGATTACTACGCTTCAACTGGACATTCTACATATGTTTATTTTGATTACGGCGTGGTTCTCAGCGAAGCGTTTAGCCTGGGTTTCCATGTTGGCACTATGACTGCTGCCGACGCTGCCAACGAAGCTGATGACTACTCTATCTCTCTGAGCACTGAAGCTGCTGGTCTTGGTTTTGACCTGAGCTGGATTGACTCATCTGAGAAGGGCGGACTGTTTGCCGACAACGAATTTGTATTGACTGTTTCTAAGTCTCTGTAATTTTTTAAACTTTTATCTTGCTCATCTAAAGCGGGTGGTCTCGGCCACCCTATGGAGATTCTCAATGAAATTAATAACTGCAATTGTAAAACCTTTCAAGCTTGATGAAGTGAGAGAGGCCTTAGGCGACTTAGGTGTCGCTGGAGTAACAGTAACAGAAGTAAAAGGGTTCGGACGTCAGAAGGGCCACACCGAGTTGTACCGTGGTGCTGAATACGTTGTTGATTTCCTTCCCAAAGTTAAGTTGGAAATTGCACTGGCAGACGAGATGGTTGATAGCGCAGTTGAAGCTATTACCAATGCTGCTCAAACCGGCAAAATCGGCGATGGAAAAATCTTTATTTCAACGCTTGAAGAAGTCATTCGAATCCGCACCGGTGAAACCGGCGCTGAAGCTGTTTAACAAGAGGTCTTAAAATGAATTCCGATATTATTGAAATCAAGTACGCTCTGGACACATTCTATTTCTTGATGTCTGGTGTGTTAGTAATGTGGATGGCCGCTGGCTTCTCCATGCTCGAAGCCGGTCTGGTTCGGTCTAAAAACACTACTGAAATCCTCACCAAAAACGTGGCGTTGTTTGCCATCTCTTGCTGCATGTACATGGTAATGGGCTACGCCATTATGTACGGCGGCAGTGCTGGCGGTTTTCTGCCTGACGTTTGGTTTGGCAACATTATTGGTAATGCTACAACTGAAGAAGTTCTGGCTAGCGGTGGTGATACTTACTACTCAGGCGCATCTGACTTTTTCTTCCAGGTTGTATTCGTTGCTACGGCTATGTCGATCGTCTCAGGTGCAGTTGCTGAGCGCATGAAGCTGTGGGCATTCCTTGCCTTTGCTGTTGTGATGACTGGCTTTATCTATCCTATGCAGGGTATGTGGAAGTGGGGCGGCGGTTTCTTGGACGCAGCGGGCTTCCAAGACTTTGCAGGTTCTGGTGTAGTTCACCTCTGTGGTGCGACTGCTGCACTGGCCGGCGTACTGTTGCTTGGCGCTCGTAAAGGCAAGTACTCAGCTGGCGGCAAAGTTAACGCGATTCCTGGTGCGAACATGCCTCTCGCGGCAATCGGTATGTTCATCCTGTGGATGGGCTGGTTCGGTTTCAACGGCGGTTCTGAGTTGATGGTATCTAACATTGCTGAAGCTAACGCAGTATCGGATATCTTTGTTAACACTAACGCTGCTGCTTCTGGTGGCCTGATCGCCGCTTTGGTTCTAGCTCAAATCCTGTATGGAAAAGCTGATCTGACTATGGCGGTTAACGGTGCCTTAGCTGGTCTGGTTGCCATTACTGCTGAACCTCTGGCTTGGACTGGTGGCGCTGCTACTTTAGTCGGTGCCGTTGGTGGAGTGATCGTGGTCTTCTCTGTGAAGTTTATGGACAGCCTTAAGATTGATGATCCAGTCGGTGCGATCTCTGTACACGGCGTGGTAGGCATCTGGGGTCTGTTGGCAGTATGTTTCTCTGGCAACGACAGCGCAACTCTGGTCGGTCAGTTGACTGGTATCGCTGTGATCTTTGCCTGGACCTTTGTTACTAGCTTTATTGTTTGGACGATTCTGAAGGCTGCAATGGGCATTCGTATCTCGGAAGAGCAAGAGTTTGAAGGCTGCGATATCGCTGAGTGCGGTATTGAAGCTTACCCTGAGTTCTCTGCAGGGAAATAGTTTTAAAATCCCCCCGAGTAGTACCTTTCCGGGGCCTTATGGCCCCGGATTTTTTTTGCCTAAAATTTCTCCACTCAGTCGGTTTGCAGCGAATATCTGTTCGTTGTTCTTATATTTTCTCGATAGCCTTATATGAAGATGCAATTTCTATTTGAAAGAGGTATCTTTGCGTCGGAACCAAAAACATTATCCGGAGATTCACATCAATGAAGTTAATTACAGCGATTATCAAGCCATTTAAACTCGACGACGTGCGTGAGGCACTTGCAGACGTAGGTGTGCAAGGTATCACGGTGACAGAAGTTAAAGGTTTTGGTCGTCAAAAAGGACACACTGAGTTATATCGTGGTGCTGAATATGTGGTGGACTTTTTACCTAAGGTAAAACTCGAAATCGCTATTGGCGCCGAAATGGTCGACAGCGTGGTTGAGTCGATTGCAAAGGCCGCTGCTACTGGGAAGATTGGCGATGGCAAAATATTTATCTCGACCCTCGACGAAGTCATTCGTATCCGCACAGGTGAAACTGGAGAGCAAGCAGTCTAGTCCGCGCTGATATTTCATTTAAGGCTTTCTCCCTGGAGAAAGTCTTAGCTGGTTCCGCTACCAGTGGCCGCAAACACTCTAAAGTGAACCTCCGTGGAGTATTCAACTCCAATACAGCTCATACACATTTCTAGGATAGACCAGTGAATACCTCTCTCAGCAAAGCCAAACGCAATGTTTTTCGTTCCGTAGCCATTTTACTCGTTAGCCTCTGCTGTGCTCAGTGGACCTTGGCAGCGAGTGAAAAAGAAATTCTTGGCAATCTTGCCGCAGCGCGTCCTGATCTTAACTTTGAGTTTGTCGGTGAAGCGGCTCTGCCAGGTTTTTTTGCAGTACAGGTTAAAGGTGGTCCACTGCTCTATGTCTCTGCAGATGGAGGCCATTTCTTTGATGGCAATCTCTATCAAATTACACGCAGCCAATTTGTCGATGTTCGCGAACTGGCTCTAAACGACACTCGTCGCGATATATTTGCTGCGCGCGGCACTGATGACCTGATTGTTTTTAAGCCAGCGGGGCAAACTAAAGCGATTATCAATGTCTTTACCGACGTCGACTGTGGCTACTGTCGCAAGCTGCACAATGAAGTACCCCAGTTAAATGCCATGGGTATAGAGGTACGCTATTTGGCTTTTCCTAGAGCAGGTGTAGGGTCTGATTCATACGATAAAATTGCTACTGCCTGGTGTTCAGATACTCCCAATAAAACCCTGACGGAAATCAAGAATGGCAAGCGCACTAGCACCTCGGTCTGCGAAGACAATCCAGTTGCTGAACACCACAGCCTAGGGGTTTCTCTGAGTGTGACCGGAACACCGGCCATTATTTTGATGGATGGCACCATGATCCCTGGCTATAAACCCGCAGCTGCACTTGCCGAGTTCCTCGGTCTGAGCTCAATCAACTGATTCCTGAGGCATAGATAGCGGCAAAAAGCACCGGTTTTAGCCAATATCAACCGCCCTTGCATTGACAGAGGGCGGCCTGCCATCTACTGTTGTCGACTTTGTTATCCACTCATTTTTAGTTCGGGGAAACACCTTGAAATCGGTAAAAGTTGGTATCTGCGGTCTCGGCACAGTTGGCTCAGGCACACTCAATCTTCTTCAGCACAACGCCTCATTAATCAACCCTCGAGCCAACTGCGAAATCGCCGTTACTCAGGTCGGCGCGCGTCGCGATAACCCAAGCTGCGATACCTCTGCTGTAGAGGTTTCCCGCGATATTTTTGAGGTCGCCAAAAACCCTGATATTGACATAGTCGTTGAACTGATTGGCGGCACCACTGTGGCCCGCGATCTGGTTATGACAGCGTTAGATAATGGCAAACATGTTGTTACGGCAAACAAGGCTTTGATCGCCGAGCATGGCATGGAAATTTTTGCCCATGCCGAGAAGTGTAATCTGATCGTCGCCTATGAAGCGGCAGTGGCCGGTGGTATTCCCATTATTAAAGGCTTGCGTGAAGGCTTGGCAGGCAATCGCATTAACTGGATGGCCGGTATTATTAATGGCACCACCAACTTTATTCTCTCTGAGATGGACAGCAAAGGGCGCGAGTTCGCCGATGTGCTGACCGAGGCTCAGGAAAAAGGCTATGCCGAAGCGGATCCAACCTTTGATGTTGAGGGCATAGATGCTGCTCACAAGCTGGTTATTATGGCGTCACTGGCATTTGCCATGCCTCTCGACAGCACGAAGGTTTTCACTGACGGTATCACCAAATTAGATCCTCAGGATGTGGCCAATGCCCGTGAGATGGGATACGCGGTCAAGCATCTGGGTATTGCCCGCCAGACCGATAAGGGCGTTGAACTGCGAGTTCATCCAACCCTAGTGCCAAAAAGCTGCTTGATTGCTGGCGTAGATGACGTTTTAAATGCAGTAATGGTCAATGCCGATGCGGTCGGAACAACCTTATTCTATGGCCCGGGTGCCGGTGCCGCGCCTACGGCTTCCTCGGTGGTTGCAGATATTATTGATGTGGCGCGAGTAATGAACAATGATCCGCAAAGCTGGGTGCCAGCCCTTGGTGTCTCGACCAATGCGGTCGCAGCGCGGGATATTCTCGATATCCAAGAGATTGAAACCAGCTTCTATATGCGTTTCTCAGCCCTTGATCAGTCCGGCGTTTTGTCGAGTATTACCGGCATAATGGCCGATTCGGGTATCAGCATTGAGGCGATCAGCCAGAAAGAACAGCCGGCCACTGAAGAGTATGTGGATGTGATTATTTTAACCAATATCACTCACGAGAAATCACTGGATGCTGCGGTTGAGCAGATTGAACAACTTGAAACAGTGCGCGGTCAGGTAAGCTTTATCCGCGTCGAACACTTGGATCAGTAAATGAAATATATCAGCACCAGAGGCGGCGGCGAGCCAAAGAGTTTTGAAGAGGTTGTACTGACTGGGTTAGCCCCAGACGGCGGACTTTATGTACCTCAGGAATTACCCAAGTTTAGTCAAGAAGAGATCGCCTCCTGGGCTGGTCTGTCTTATCAGGATCTGGCATTAAAGATTATTACGCCTTTTGTCGATGGCGCGATTCCTCATGCTGACCTAAAAAAGTTGATTGATAAATCCTATTCCACATTCCGTCACGGCGGTATTGCACCGCTGATTCAGACCGGACACAACGAATGGATTATGGAGCTGTTTCACGGCCCGACTCTGGCGTTTAAAGATTTTGCGCTGCAGTTTTTGGGCAACCTGCTCGATTATATTCTCGCCAAGCGCAACCAAAAAGTTGTGATTATGGGTGCCACCTCCGGTGACACAGGCTCTGCGGCGATTGAAGGCTGCCGTCGCTGTGAAAATATCGATATCTTTATACTGCACCCGCACAATCGCGTATCAGAAGTGCAGCGCCGTCAGATGACCACGGTTGCCGCAGACAATGTGCACAATATTGCCATGCACGGCAATTTTGATGACTGTCAGAATATGGTAAAAGCGAGCTTTAGCGACCAATCTTTTCTCCCTGAAGGTCGTCAGTTAGCTGCGGTTAACTCGATTAATTGGGCGCGTATTATGGCTCAGATTGTCTACTATTTTTGGGCTTCTCTTTCTCTGGGTGGCCCCCAGCGCAAGGTATCGTTCTCAGTTCCCACAGGTAACTTTGGTGATATATTTGCCGGTTATTTGGCGCACAAGATGGGTTTGCCCATTGAGCAGTTGGTTATTGCCACCAACCAGAATGATATTCTGCATCGCTGCATCAGCGAGAATGATCACAGCACCCGTCCGCTGGAGCAAAGTCTGGCGCCGAGTATGGATATTATGATCTCGAGCAATTTTGAGCGCTTGCTGTTTGATCTCTACGATCGCGACGGTCCGGCCATTGCCGAGTTAATGAAAGAGGCCAAAGCGGGTCATATGAATCTCAGCGATTCAGCTTTAATCGAAGCGCGCAAATTGTTCACCAGCTATCGCTGTGACAATGACGGCATGCTGGAGATGATTCGCAGCGTCTTGCAAGAGAGTGATTACCTGATGGATCCGCACACAGCCATTGGTCTGGATGCGGCACGTCACTGTCGAGCCAATACTGAAACACCGATGGTAACCTTGGCCACTGCCCATCCGGCTAAGTTCCCGGATGCGGTCCGTGAAGCGGGTTATCCCACTGATCCTGAACTGCCAACTCATATGGCAGATTTGTTTGAGAAGGAAGAGCACTACGCAGTGCTGGACAATGATCAGGATGCGGTGCAGGCGTTTATTGCGGGGAATATTACGGCGTAGTAGTTGGTAGAAAGGAACTCTGATATCTCTATTTATACCTTCTCATCTCGTTAGAGTCTCAAACTTGTCTTACCGCGTTGCCTAATTGTGTCAGCCCGCCAGAGCCCCTAATCTGTCATCCTGACAGAGCGTAGCGACGAGGGATCTCGAGATCTCTCGCATGCGTTCGAGATGACAGGTTAGGTGATAGCCGAACAGAGTCGTATCGCACGTCACTCGCCTTAGCAGCTAAGATATCATTCCACTCGAGCCCACAGTTTGTAATCCCTACGGAGCGTAGCGACGAGGGATATCTAACCAATACCCACCATCCACAAACTTCCACCCCATATCCTCAATCACTTCGGTTACTATAACTCAGCACTAAAATTCCGGAGAGTAGAAGATGCCCGCTGACATTCAAACCCATTACCGAGCCTGTAACCTTTGTGAAGCCATCTGTGGCCTTGAAATTAAAACTCAAGGTGAGCAGGTACTATCGATTAAGGGCGACAAAAACGATCCGTTAAGCCATGGCTATATCTGCCCCAAAGGCACAGCGATGCAAGATATCTACACCGACCCTGATCGCCTGCGCAGGCCAGTCAAGAAACAGGGTGATAGCTGGGTCGAGATCAGTTGGGAAGAGGCGTTTAGTACAGTCGCGGAAAAGTTGACGGCGGTGCAAGACCAGCACGGTGCTGATTCGGTGGCCTTTTATGCTGGCAACCCCAATGTGCACAATTACGGCAGCATGACTCACGCCAGTGTGTTGCGTAAAGCGGTGCAAACTAAGACCCATTTTTCTGCCACTAGCCTTGATCAGCTGCCCCATCATTTAACCTCCTTAAGTCTTTATGGCCACCAGTCACTGCTTCCTGTGCCGGATATCGACCACACTAATTACATGCTGATTATTGGCGGTAATCCTCTGGCGTCTAACGGTAGCATTATGACTGTGCCCAATGTTCCGAAACGTCTTAAGGCGATTCAGGAACGCGGGGGCCGTTTTGTAGTGATAGATCCACGACGCACAGAGACCGCTGAGATTGCAGACCAACATCTCTTTATCTGCCCGGGTACGGACGCCTTTTTATTAATGGCTATGCTCAATACTCTGTTTGCCGAGAATCTCGTTAATACCGGTCACCTAACCGATCTGCTGGTGGGCGTCGATAAGGTGCGCAGTGCCTGTGAATCCTTTACTCCAGAGTTAGCTGAACAGCGAACCGGTGTAGCCGCAGAGCAGATTCGTCAGTTGGCTCGAGATATGGCCAATATAGAAGGCGCTGTCTGCTATGGCCGCATGGGCGTGTCAGTGCAGGTCTATGGCACATTGTGCCAGTGGGCTATCAATATGATTAATATCCTGACCCACTCCCTGGATGTGCGGGGCGGCATGATGGCCTCATCGCCGGCCTTTGGCTTTGTTAAGCCGGGTGAGTCTGGGGCAGGGCACTTTGCTGCCTTCCATAGTCGCGTCAGCGGTTTGCCGGAGTTTGCGGGTGAGTTGCCGGCCACGGTGATGGCTGAGGAAATGCTCACTGAGGGCGAGGGTCAGATTCGCGGGTTGATTTCTATTGCTGGCAATCCGGTGCTATCTGCGCCCAATGGTCAGCAAATTGATCAAGCTCTTGCTGGCTTGGACTTTATGGTCAGCCTGGATTTCTATATTAATGAAACCACTCAGCACGCAGATATTATTTTACCGCCTACCAGTGCCTTGGAGCATGATCACTACGATATTGCCTTCCATCGCTTAGCGGTGCACAACACGGCGCGCTTTAATGAGGCGGTCTTTGAGCCAGCTGCGGGCACATTGCATGATTGGGAAATCTTTAATCAGCTAGGTCAGGCAATTGCCGCGCATAAAGGGATGGACAGTAAACCCTTACCCTCGCCAGATAAGTTAGTTGATAAAGGTATTCAGCGCGGTCCTTACAGTGCCGCCGCGGGTCATGAGTTAGAGCTGACCCTAGACAAAATTAAGCAGCATCCCCATGGCTTGGATCTTGGCAGGCTAGCGCCTAGCCTCCCCGAGCGCCTGTGCACCAGTGACGGCAAAATAACCTTACTGGCAGATTATATAGTCAAAGATCTTCAGCGCCTTGGCGCAGATCAGGCGGTCACCGAAGCCGATGAGTTACTGCTTATCGGCCGCCGCCATATACGCAGCAATAACTCTTGGATGCATAACTCGCATCGTCTGGTAAAGGGTAAGCCACGTTGGCAGCTGCTAATGCATCCAGATGATTTGGCAGCGCACAAAATAGATGATGAATCTCAGGTGCGTATTCAGTCTCGGGTCGGTGAAGTAGTGACTCAGGTAATGGCCAGCGACGAGGTCATGCGCGGTGTGGTCAGCTTGCCCCACGGTTGGGGACACAAACGCGCTGGTGTCAGTATGGGGATTGCCAGTGAGCAGGAGGGCGTTAGCTGTAACGATCTGACAGATGATCAGCTAATAGATCAGGTTAGTGGCAATGCCGCATTAAATGGTGTGCCAGTTAAGATCTTTGCGGCGCAGCCCTAAGTTACCGCGCATAGTGCTTCCAGAGTTGGCCGGCGCCTTTTAAGGTGCCGGCCATGCTCTTGGGGTTTAGGTTGGCTGTTATACCCTGCTTGAGGTTCCATCGCTGTTCTATGTTAACGCTGCACTGCACGCATATTTCGTCTTATTAGCACTCAAAGAGTACACAAAGTGTACTGAGTCCCACGTAGTCTCCCCTTCATAAAATATCGAAAATTGACTAAATAATGCAATAAAGCGTCATTTAGTAACAATATCATATGGACACTATTTAAAATAAGTAGTATCTTTCTCTTGTAAAACTATCAAATGGACACTATTAAAAAAGTGTAGTATCTTTGGTTCATAAAGTTCTGGAAGTGCCGATTGACTGATGAATTTTGGCTCTATCCAAGGACGCTATAATTATAAGTATCATTGGGGGAACAATGCTCAAACCTCTTCAGGCCAGGTTGGCTGCGTCACTTATGCGAAATTCTTCGCTGTCGCTGCTGGTACTTGGTGCAATAACAGTCTTTTTCGCTGTGGGTCTGCAATTTGTGGAGCTGCGCACGATATTTTCTGACTTACTCCCAAAAAATCATCCTTTCGTAGAAACGTTTACCGACCATCCAAATTTTGGTAATCCTCTGACCGTTACTATTATGGTCAAAAATAAAGAAGGCAGTATCTACAATCCCGAGACCCTAACTAAGGTTTGGGATCTAACCCGTGATATCGATCTCGCGGCTGGCGTAGATCACGATCAGATACTCTCAATAGCAACAGAGAAAGCCCGCTACTCTGAGGCCACGCCCTTTGGTATTGAAAGTCAGCCACTGATGGGTGATGCAGTCCCGACAACGGATGAAGAGATACTCGACTTCCGTCAAAAAGTTAAAAAAGCACCCAATGCTCGAGCCTTTCTTATATCCCAGGATGAATCTGCCACATTGATCACCGCGACCTTTATTGAGCGCTTGGTTGATTACGGTGAGTTGTTTGATTACGTACAGAATCTGGTTGAAAGCGAGCGCGACGCCAAGCATGAGATACATGTTGCGGGTCAGCCAATGCTTACGGGTTGGGTCTATAGTCACCAAGCCGCAATGCTGGGTATTTTTGGTGTGACGATTGTGGCGCTGATCGCGTCACTGATTATTTACATGTCCAATTTTGTTGGTGTTGTTGTTCCGGTGGTTACAAGTGCGGTGGCTGCGGTTTGGGGCTTCGGGTTTGTCGGCTGGTTGGGCTATCCCATTGAGCCACTGATCATGGTGGTGCCGCTATTATTGGTTGCCCGATCCTTTAGTCACTGTGTGCAGTTTATTGAGCGCTATTACGAAGTTTATCCTCTGGTCAACGATAAGAAAAAGGCTGCAGAAACAGTACTGGGAGTAATGATGACGCCAGGTGGCCTTGGTATCTTTACCGATGCCATTGGTATCCTGCTGATCATAGTTGCGCCTATACCGGCTATGGAGCGGTTCGCGATCTTCTGTGGTTTCTGGGCGCTGATTCTGTTCCCTACCAATGTACTGTTGTCTCCCTTGATGCTGTCGCTGCTGCCAGAACCCAAAAATGCGGCTGTGATAACCGGTGCTGACAAAGATGGTGGCCAATTTTGGCACCGTGCAATGCACAGTGTTTTGGCGGGTATTGCGACGTTGTCCCACGGTTTTCGCGGCAAGGTGACTGCTGTTATAACTCTAGTGTTGGTTGTCGTCAGTATTGGTCAGGTAATGCAGATCAAGGTAGGTAACCCAGTTGAGGGTACTAGCCTGCTATGGGAAGACTCTGAATACAATCAGGCCGTTGGCGCTATCAATTCAAACTTCGCCGGTCTAAACACTTTAGAGGTTATTTTTGAGGCCAAGGACGCCAATAATCCCAGTCGGGTGGCTAGGCAGTCTGATACGGTATTTTCGATGTTGGCGCTGCAGCGCAATTTAGAAAAGCAGGAGAACCCGCCTGTAGCCACGCTGTCGTTTGCTGACTATTTGCCCGAGGCAAATCGTCTATTCAGTGGTGGCAATCCGAAGTGGTCTCCTCTTGATCGCGATCAGCAAGCGGTTACCGCCGCATCTGGCGCGGTGATGATTGGCACTGGCCCGAAAGCCTTTTTACATGTCACTGACTTTGTTCAGCAAAATGCCACGGTCTCGCTGTGGTACAAAGATAACAAGCAGGAAACGGTTGATCTGGCTCTGGAGCAGACTCGCGCGGCACTAGATGAAATAGGCTTGGAGCATGAGAGTTTCAATATACGCTTAGGCACTGGCACCATCGCTCTGCAGCAGTCGATCAATGACACTGTGGATTACTATCAGTGGGTGATTCTGGGGCTGCTAAATCTGGTTATTCTCGTCACCTGTAGCTATGCCTACCGCTCTGTTACCGCGGGTTTCTTGCTGTTAATTCCAGTCAATATTTCTAATGTTTTTCTCGGCGCAGTGATGGTGCAGATGGGCATAGGCCTAGATGTGAACACTCTGCCAATTTCCGCTATTGGTGTGGGTGTCGGAATTGACTATGGCATCTATCTGCTCAGTAGAATCTGTGAGGAATACACCAAGTGTAACAACCATGCTCAGGCTATTAGAAAGGCTGTAGTGACCACCGGTAAAGCGATTTTCTTTACTGCGACCATAGTGCTGATCGCAATCTTGCCTTGGTACTACCTCTCGGAGCTGAAGTTCTTGGCCGATATGGGGCTGTTACTGGTCATGGTTATGTTGATCAATATGGTTGTCGCCCTGATCGTGCTGCCACTTGAAGTCTGGCTGGTTAAGCCGCGATTTATGACGATTAAAGGTTTGTTGGGTAGTGGCGAAGATGATCTCTTCGATGCTGCTGATAAGTCCGATGTAGGGAAAAGTTTTGAGGAAGAAAAAGCAGTATCAGTAAATTAAAAATTAAAAAACTATAAAAGCACTATTAGAAAAGCATTAATAAAAGGGGTAGTTAAATATGAACAATAACGAATGTACACATGACTATAGTAGACGTATGTTTCTCGATAAGGTGTCTAAAGGCGTCGCAGGAGCTGGTGTTCTTACGCCGCTTTGGCCGCTAATTTCACAGGCCCAAGATATCTCTGCAGCTTACCCTGAAGAGCTGCTGTCTATCGAAAGTTACACCAAAGGTAAAATCAAAGTTGGCGATATGCTAACGTCTGAAAATGTTGAGCATGTGCAGGACCTTCTGGATCCAATTACTTATATTGAAGTACTTGAGCAGGGTCGTCAGATCAAAATTGTTAAGACCACCACTGACGTTACCAAGCTATTTCCTGCTGAATACCTTGAAGCCACTATTAAAAACCAAGGTAAAGCAAAGCTCGATGAAAACAATAATGTTGTCACGCAAGAAGGTGAGCCCTGGATTGGCGGAAACCCGTTTCCCGATGCCAAAACGGGTCTCGAGGCTTATGCCAACCTAACTCTGAGTTGGGGACGTCATGATTCGGCTATGTACGCTATCCGTGACTGGGATATAGGTCCAGATGGCAGCGAGCAGTATCAGTATGATTTTGTTTGGGCTGAGCAGAACACCGTGGGCCTGACCAACAGCGATACGCCTTATATGGAAGGTCGTGAAGATCTGCTGCGTTACAACGCAATTTGGTTTACCTATCCGAATGATTCTCGCGGTACCTCCTTTGTAAATACCTGGTACTACGATCAGCGTAAATTCCCTGATCTCTACGGCTATATTCCCGCCTTTAAACGCGTGCGTCGATTCCCATCAAGCCAGCGGTTTGAGCCGTTAGTTCCGGGTATCACGCTGTTCTTGTCTGATGGCTGGTGTGCTGGCGATCCGATGCTTACCTGGGGCAATTATGAAATTGTCGCTCGCAAGCCAATGTTGGGTGGTGTCAGTGAGAATTGGCATGGTAGCAATCCTAACTCTGAGCCAACGGTTCACGGTGGCCCTGAGGGTAAGACCTTCTTTGAAACCACTATGGAATTGATTCCAGAAGTCATCGTTATCGATCTAGAGCCAACCGGTTTCCCACGTGCACCTGTGGGTAAGAAACGCGTTTGGCTGGATACGCGAACGATGATGTTCGTCGCCTGTGTGACCTATGATCGACGCGGTGAACTGTGGAAATCTGTGCAGGTTACCACCAGTCAGTTTATCGATGGCGATACTGTCAAGATGGACGGCGATCACCCAGGTTGGTCTTGGACTAAGTGTCACGTCCATGATATTCAGTCCAATCGAATGAGTCGCTTCTATCATGCAGAAGAAATTCGCGGTGGCTTTAAGTCCGGTTGGAATCAGGACGGTCTATATGAAAAATATATGACTATCCCTGCCATCAGACGACTGGGTAGCTAATCGATGAATTTCCGTTCACTACCTCTCTTAGTGGTCGCTCTCGGTGTTTCTTTATCCGGGGCGTCACTGAGTAACACTGTGCAAGTCTATAAAGGTACAGCCCATGATGCACTTTATGGGTTGTGTGAGTCTGGGTCTCAGCAATTGGCTGTCGGTGATGCCGGGCTGGTTCTTGAGAGTCAGGATACTGGAGAGAGCTGGGCCAAGATAGAAGCCTTTACAGAGAGCGCTCTGCTCGATGTCAGTTGTCGCAATGATGTCAGTCTTGTTGTTGGTCAAGAAGGTGCAATCTATCGTCGCGCTTTCACGGGGCTAGATGCTGTCGATGGGCTCAAGGCTGTCGAAGGCTTTAGCTCTATTGCGTCTAATACAGACGAGCGGTTGCTTAGCGTAAGTGATGTCTCAGCCAGTGGTTTAGCGTTCGCAGTAGGCGGCTTTGGCACCATTCTCCGATCCACAGACAGTGGTCTGAGCTGGGAGTCAGTCAGCATGGATTGGCCAGCAATGACCAATGATTTTTTCGAGCCACACCTCTATGACGTGCATGTGTCCGATAGTGGAATCGTCACAGTTGTGGGTGAGTTTGAATTAATTATCCAGTCTCTTGATCAGGGTGACTCTTGGCAGACAGTGCATTTAGGTGAGGCTTCTCTGTTTGGTCTAAGCCTACATGCTAATGGCACTGGATTTGCGGTGGGCCAGGATGGAAAGATCATTAAAACGGCTAATGGTGGGCGTGCTTGGGAGCAGGTGACTACGCCGAGTAGCGGTATTTTTCTCAACGTTTGGACGTCGGGTTCTGGTGATGTGCTGATCAGCGGTATTCGAAACACATTGCAGAGTTCAGACAACGGTGAGAGCTGGACTCGAATTGAACAAGGTGCTCTATCGTCCGGTTGGTACCAAGGCCTTTCAATAGTGGGTGGCGATGCTCAGAGCTTGTCTGCTCTGTTAGCGGGTCATGGCGGAAATTTAATCAAATTAAAATTAAAAAAATAAAATTGATAACTAAAGAAATTAATGGAGAGATGTAATGTTGAAACCAAAACAACTAAAAACGATTCTCGCTGGCACTTTGTCCGTAGCGCTGCTGACCCCAGCATCGCTAGCCTATTCCGCGGACTGGTATTTTTCCGGGTTTGTGCGACAGGAAGGGGCTTTTAGTCTCGACAATGATAACCAGAATCCCTGGAATCAGGCGGGTAATGCGTATAACGGTGTAGCTACGCCGAACACAGTAGAGCAAGCCTTTGGGATGGAGGGCATGACTACCAGACCTGAGTCTTACAGCAAAACCAATGACTGGAATGTCATGTTTACTCGGGCTGAGTTGGATATTGATGTTAAGTTTAACGACAACCTCAAATTCGTCGGTAAGGTCCGAGCGCTTTATGCCTGGGATGAGCACGATACTTTTAATGGCGATGGTCCAAATTATTTCGAGACTTCTCTTCGTGGTGACTGTGCCACAAGGCTTGAGATCTGCGGTGAAGACTACGCGATTGATTTGCCCTCGTTCTATTTGGACTACAGCGATGGCCCATTGTGGTTGCGTGTAGGTAATCAGCAGATTGCCTGGGGCGAGTCACTGTTCTTCAGAGTCTTGGATAATCCTAACGGCCTCGATCTACGCAGACATTCTGCATTTGACTGGGCTTCCGAAGAATTCTCCGACAAACGTGTGCCAGCGCTCGGTTTGCGCGGCAGTTACTCATTCAAGAACGACTGGGAATTTGAAGCCTGGGGGCAGGAGTTCCAGCCATCGGTGATGTCGAATGAAAACACGCCCTATAACGCTATCACCTCTACTTTTGTTGTTCAGACTAAGCAAGGTTTTGACGAAGTAGATGATAAATGGAACTTTGGTGCTCGTCTCAGAGGCCAGATTGGCGAGTTAGGCTTACAGTTTACTTACACCAATCGTTATAACCCTGATGGTGTCTACCGTTGGGCAGCTTCAGGTGTTAACCCCTTTGAGAAACTTGGTATTCCGGATCCGGTTGCTGACCCTGTTTCTGGTGCCACTACTGGACAGTTATTGGCGATGACGCCTTTTGAGCCGTTTACAGGTGTGGGAATCTACACTGCTGAACAGTGGATGAATGAAGCTGCTGGTTCCCGTCTGAATGGGGCTAATTTGCAGGGCCTATTAAATGACTTCCCAGTTGCACAGGCTCTTACCAATGATGTCTTGGGGCAGTTAGGATTACCTGCGAACACGCCGGTCGATAACTACGCCCTGTCTACGACAATCTTGGATGCTTTCTTCTCTGCCCCTGCAGGCGGATTGGGTGATTTGAGAGGCCATATCGAGCGTCGCTATGATCGTGAAGACATCTTCGGATTTGGTATGAACTATATGTTTTTCAGCGAACCTGATTCGTTCTTGGATCAGTTAATTGTTCGATTTGAAGCAACCTTTACGCCTAACAAAACCTTCACTGACCCATCACTACTGGGTAAGGGCTATCTTGTTGAGGATGAATTGGTTACCTCTTTCGTAATGGAAAAATACCACCGCTTCTCAGTGGACTTTCCTGCAACCTATATGGTTTTCCAGTGGTTACACAAATCTGAGAGTGATCTATTTGGTCGACACCTCGATGGGTACGGTATGACGACTACTGAAGACGCAGGCTTTACCATGCCAAAAGGGCGCAATGGTTATGACGCGATTTCGTTTGCCCTGCAGCAGCCTTCGCCAAGCCTTTTGTGGCGTGCAGACCTTGCAGTGCTTTGGGATCTTGAAGGTGGTTACCTAGTGCAGCCAGGGCTTCGTTACAAGCCGAGCAAATCTGTGAGTGCTGAACTGTTTGCCAACTTTGTTGGCGGTGGCGATGACAATATGGATGCCATGTCGACGTTTGATTTTGTTGAAGAAGTTGCCTTCCGACTTACTTACCAGTTCTAGTCTGTTTAGTCAGAGCGGAATAGGTCGAGGTCTGTAATCGGCTGGGTTTGAGTTGGGGGGTCAGCACCGCTGACCCCCTTTTTCTTACCGAGGCTGTTATTGGATAGCGGCAGCTATAACCCGCCAATAACTGGGCTATTTAAGCTGCTTGAGGTGTCTAGAAAGGCAGCATTTACAAGGGCTTGAGCTGTAAAAAGCCGGCAATCAAACATATAGGTACAAAGGCAACATTGTTGTTGACAGAAATATGTCATATCGATACTATCAATAAAAGACAGCTTTTGGTTGGCCTACAAAAAGTACCAATTCGCGCCCATTGAGCACGAAGAAAAAATAAAAAAATATCTAATAACAATAACGATTTATAGGGGAAAGTACTGTGACTTCAGATACTACTAACTATCGAAATTCATTTAGCCTAGACGGCAAAGTTGCACTGGTAACCGGTGCTGCTGGCACGCTGGGTGCTGAAATATGCAGGGGCCTAGTGTCAGTTGGTGCCTCAGTATTAATCACCGATATCCAAGAAAAAACGGGCAGAGCAGTGCGCGACGAGTTACTTGCCGCTGGCGCCAAAGCCGAGTTTATTAAACACAATGTTGTGGATGAAGGTGAGTGGGAAGCTGCTATTAAATGTGCGGTGGATACTTTCGGCGGCCTGGACATTGTTGTGAATACCGCAGCCATCGTACCCATGAAGCTACTGGCTGACTTGGATGTAGAAGAATTCAAACAGGTACAGGATGTTAACGTTGCTGGCACTCTGTTGGGCTGTAAGCACGCCTCTATTGCCATGCGTCCCGGCGGAGTAAGCGGTCGCGGTGGTTCTATTATCAATCTGTCATCGGTGATGGGTCTGTCTGGCAGTATTGCTCTGGCATCATATAACGCCTCCAAAGGTGCTGTTCGTCTGTTGACCAAATCGGTGGCTGCTGAGTGCGCCATGCTCGGTATGGGCATTCGCTGTAATTCAATCCACCCAGGCATCATCGAAAGCGATATGGGCACTTCATTCCTGCGCCAGCTGGTTGATTTGGGTGTCGCGCCGGATATGGAAGCTGCAGAAGGGGGCTTCTTAGCCGCCGTTCCTATGGGTGAATCAGGTAAGCCTCAAGATGTTGCATCAGGAATTATCTTCCTCGCGTCCGATGCCAGTCGTTATATGACCGGTGCTGAATTAGTAATCGACGGCGGCTTTAACGCCACCTAGCCCTCAGGCTGTCAATAACAGGAGAACTAAAATGATTAACCAATTAGTAATATCTGGCGATGAATTTCACGCTCGAGACCTTGAACAACCTGCAGTTATTCAAAATCCATTTCCGTACTATGACATGTTGCGCGACAAGCCAATTCAGTTTGGCGTTGAGGGCTATCCCCCAGGCACAGTTAAAGGTATGGATAAGCCGATTCCAGCCTGGGCAATTTTGAACTACAAAGATTTAGTCCATGTTGCCAGTAATCATGAGATTTTTTCGTCTCGTGACCGTATGCAAGAAGCTTCAGATGCACCCACTCTGATGTTGGTAAATCACGATCAGCCCGAGCACACATGGCTCAGAAGCATCGCTCGTCAGGCCTTTACTCCACGGCGCGTGGGCACAGATGTAGGCCCTTGGCTAAAAGACGTTATCGATCAAATGCTCACCGATGAAGGTGCTGGCTATATCGACTTTATGGACAATCTGGCTGCAGATTTGCCGGCGCGTTTTATCTCTAAATTGCTCGGTACACCGCAGGAAGATTACCGCAAAATTCGCGATTGGTCAGATGCCTATATGGGTACCTCTAATCTGGATATGGCTGGTAAAGCCCAGTCCAATATTGAGATGTTTAATTACTACACAGAGCAAGTGGCGGAGCGCTATGACCAGGTCAAGCGCGGTATGGCCGAAGATAATTTGTTGACTGGATTTATCGAAGCCAAGGCTGAAGATGGACGTATGTTGACGCCTGAAGAAGTGGTTCGCTTCTGTATCACTATGGTTGCCGGTGGCGCTGAATCCAGTGTATATCTGCTTGGAAATCAGGTTGCAGCAATGCTTGAGTTTCCTGAGCTTTATCAGAAAATGCGCGCCGATAGATCATTGGTTCGTCCATTCCTCGAAGAGAGTATTCGCCGCGATGGTCCTATCCAGCGTCTGTTCCGTGAATGTACTCAAGACACCGAGATCGCCGGCCAAAAAATGAAGAAAGGCGACTGGGTGTGCGTATTCTTTGGTGCCGGTAACCACGATCCTAAAGTCTTTGAAAATCCACATGACTTTATTCTCAATCGTCCAAATGTTGGCAAAAACCTAACCTTTAGTCACGGCATTCACCACTGTATCGCCTCCATGGTTGCGCGTAATGAAGCTGCCGGCATGATCAACGGTATTTTGGATCGCTACAAAGCTGTTGAACCTGGTAATGGCCCAGTGGTTTATCAAGATAAGGGCTTTATTAACTACGGGCCAGAGAAATGCCCAGTTAACTTTATTCTTGATTAATCCATAGGAGAGACGACAGATGGCAATTGCAGATAAGAAAAGCGACCATGTGGATATGGTCATTGTTGGCGCTGGTTTCGCCGGCATGTACATGCTCTATGGTGCCCGTGAAAACGGGTTATCAGTGCGCTGTTTTGAGGCTGGTGATGGAGTAGGCGGTACCTGGTACTGGAACCGTTATCCCGGCGCCCGTGTCGATATTGAGTGCTTGGAATACTCCTATTCATTCTCCGAAGAATTGCAGAATGAGTGGAACTGGACTGAGCGCTATGCCGGACAGCCAGAGTTACTTGATTACGCTAACCATGTAGCGGATCGCTACAATATGCGTGACGACATTACTTTTGAAACCCGCGTGATGTCTACTATTTTTAATGAAGATACTCAGCGCTGGACCGTCACTACTGATAGTGGTGAAGTTGTTTCGGCTAAGTTTTGTGTGATGGCTACAGGTCTTATTTCAGCGCCAGTGGAACCCGACTTTGAAGGTCTGGAAAACTACACCGGTGAGCAGTATATGACCAGTCGCTGGCCCAAGGACAAAATCGATTTCAGTGGCAAGCGAGTGGGTGTTGTGGGTACTGGCTCCAGTGGTATTCAGGTGATCTCGGAAGTGGCTCAAGATGTTGGCGAGCTGTTCGTTTTCCAACGCACGCCGGCTTACACTATCCCGCTGCAAAACCGTGAATCAGATCCGACCCAAACGGCAAAAATAAAACAGAACTACGGTGAGTTGCGAGAGCTGGAAAAGCAGTCATTTGCCGGCTTCACTATGATGCACTCCGACCTGTCACCACTGCCTACACTGTCTGCCCTTGAAGTGACTGCAGAGGAGCGTGACGCTGAGTACGAAGATCGTTGGGCCTCTGGTGGTCTGTCCCCTTACTATGCCTATGTCGACACCATTATGGATGAAGAGTCGAATCAGACTCTTGGTGATTTCGCGATCAAGAAAATGAAAGAGCGTGTTAACGATCCAGTGACTGCTGAGAAGCTAAGCCCGGATTATGCGATTCTCAC